>CEVM01011540.1_pt1 | contig 258195 bp, 227 predicted proteins | sample 531481 | NCBI WGS metagenome assembly CEVM01 (sample SAMEA2623649, study PRJEB7988) | marine metagenome | biome: marine biome (ENVO:00000447); feature: mesopelagic zone (ENVO:00000213) & marine oxygen minimum zone (ENVO:01000065); material: "saline water (ENVO:00002010), including plankton...
AAACGTATTCATAATTGTATAGGATTACAAGATTCCGGATTGAGTGAGAAGGCTTTAAGTAGGGATGCCTGTAAATCTCTGAATACTAACGCTATTATGATATCTTATTGACCCACAAAAAGTGTTAAAGTGTGGTTGCAGTGTGGGTTCACTATGGGTTCAGTGTGGGGTCATTAGGGTTTTGAGGAGTTTTTTCTACGAGTCTGAATACCCCTTTTAGGGAGTAGGAGAATGAGGTTTATTTCTCAGGATATCTCTTTAGCATCTCAGGGTATCGCATAAAAAAAGGCGATCATAAGAACGCCTTTCTTTTGGCAATATGATGCTATTGCTACCTTTCAGGCTTCATAACGAAAGCATTGGGAAAAGTTTTTTGTATCTGAAGTAAAGCGCGGTCAGCTTCCAGTCTGTTTCTGAAATTGCCTACCCATACTTTATAATTTGGGCTTTCATAGACTATGCTGGGTTCCCATGATCCGTATTTAGAGCGGTAGCGTGATTGAACGCTGTTGGCTTCGTTTATGGAGCCGTAAAAAAGCTGAATTTTATAACGGTCATTAAGCTCATTGTTGGCTGCCATTTTTGATTTTAGCTCCAATAGTTCAGGGATTCGATTATCCTGAGAAATCGATACACTTCCGCTTTGCGAAAAAGCAGCGGTCTGAACTAGAGTTCCAAAAAAGCCTAAAAATGTGAGCTTCAAGAGGATATTTTTCATTGCTTCTATTGTTTTTGTAAAAGTAAAAGTAATAACTCAAATCTGTATGGATTTATTATTTAGAACAGGTATAAATTAGTCTTTAACGCTTTGCTAACACTTCAAAATTCCACTTCTAAGTCTTACTTTTGCGATCAAATTTGTCGGCATAGTTTTTAGTTTTCAAACGCTTTTTAACGTTGAAATTGATGCCGCGCTAAGATGACAATTCTATCATACTATGAAACAGGGTAAAAACCTTAATTCAGCTTCTCGATTTTCTTTAATCACTCTGGCTTTATTGCTTTCGTTTTCTTCTTATGTTTTTGCACAGGAGGATTCAACTGCGACTGCTGATGCAGCCGGAGCGGCGGAGTCAGAAACTTCGCCTGCAGCTCAGGGAGGTGATGCTGCTGCCGGTAAGGCATTATTTAATGCGAATTGCGCGGCTTGTCACAAATTGTATGACAGGGCTACGGGTCCTGCACTTTACAATGTAACTGAGCGACGCGATCGTGAATGGTTGTATCGTTGGATTAAGAATAATAAAGAGTTGCGTGACTCAGGTGATCCTGAAGCCATCGCGATCTACAATGAGTATAGTCAAAAGGCAATGAACATTTTTCCGCAGCTAAGTAATGCGGATATAGATGATATTCTTGCGTATACCAATACACCTAAGCCAGAGCCTGTAGCTCCTGCGGATCAAGCTGGCGGCGGCGGTGGTGCTGGAGGCGGTGTTTCAAGCACCATAATTTTGGCTATCCTTGCTATTGTTTTGGTGATGCTGGTTGCTGTATTGTTTCTAGTGAACAACACGCTTCGGAAGTTTGCAGTTGCTCAGGGAGTTGAGCTTCCTGTTAAAGAATCTCGTAAGCCTATTTGGAAAACCTTTGTTGAGAATCAATTCCTTGTTTTGGTTTCTGTAATTGTTTTGCTCCTGGGTGGTGCGTATTTCGCTTATGGCTGGATGATGCAGGTGGGGGTTGATCAGGGGTACGAGCCTATTCAGCCAATACATTACTCACACCGCATTCATGCTGGAGATAACCAGATCGAATGTAAATACTGTCACTCTTCTGCGCGTACCAGTAAGCATTCAGGAATTCCTTCTTTGAATGTGTGTATGAACTGTCACAAGAGTATTTCTGAAGTTGCAGATGCAACAAGTGATTATAGTTCAGTAACCGAAGACTACACCAAAGAATTCTACGATAAAGAAATTCAGAAATTATACAAAGCTGTAGGTTGGGATCAGGCTACGCAGTCTTACACCGGGGAGACTCAAGCTGTAGAATGGGTGCGTATTCACAATCTTCCTGATTTTGCATATTTTAATCACTCGCAACACGTAAGTGTAGCAGGTGTTCAGTGTCAAACCTGTCACGGTCCGGTAGAAGAGATGGAGGTTATGTATCAATATGCTCCGCTTACTATGGGTTGGTGTATTAACTGCCACCGCGAGACAAATGTTAAGATGGATGGTAACCCATACTACGAGAAAATTCACGAAGAACTTTCTAAGAAGTACGGTGTAGAAGAATTGACAGCTGCTCAAATGGGTGGTCTGGAGTGTGGTAAATGCCACTATTAATAGATAAAGAATACGTGTAGTCTGACTCGCGTTCCAAAATAAATAACAATAGATTTTATGTCATCAAACAAGAAATACTGGAAAAGTGTTGAGGAGCTAAATGAAAACAGCTCTATTGTTGAGGCGCTTAAGCATAATGAGTTTCCACACGAGATTCCTACTGATGAATTTCTGGGAAATAAAGATACTTTGGATTCTTCCTCAACTACGCGTCGTGATTTCTTAAAATACGTTGGTTTTTCTACTGCTGCAGCATCGCTTGCGGCCTGTGAGGGACCTGTGGTGAAGTCCATTCCGTATGTGGTTGCTCCAGAGCGCATTACTGTAGGTAGAGCAGACTATTATGCCACTGTTATGGCAGATGGTTTTGATTTTGCGAGCGTACTGGTAAAAACCAGAGAAGGAAGACCTATAAAGATTGAAAATAATAAGATGGCCTCTGCTTTAGGAGGTAATAATGCCCGGGTACATGCTTCAGTACTTTCTATGTACGATACCAAGCGTTTACAGGGGCCAAAGATTGATGGGGGTTCAGTAAGCTGGTCTGAGTTTGATGATAAGCTTGCTCAGCAGTTAAGTGGACTTGGTGGTAAAAGCATTGTATTGCTTACCCAGACTTTTGCCAGCCCGTCTACATCAAAATTGATTTCAGATTTTACCGCTGCTTATCCTAATGTTAAGCACGTAACTTATGATGCTATTGGTGAGAATGCTGCTTTAGATGCTTTCGAAAGTAAATATGGCATGCGTGCGTTGCCAGACTACGATTTCTCAGAAGCTGAAGTAATCGTTTCTGTTGGTGCAGATTTGCTGGGAGACTGGCAAGGTGGCGGCTTCGGACCTACTTATTCAAAAAGTCGCGTTCCTAAGAACGGAAAAATGTCACGCCACATTCAGTTTGAGGCAAACATGACTTTATCAGGTGGTAATGCAGACAAACGTGTGCTGGCTACTCCTGGTGATCAGAAGAAAATTGTTGCAGCCATTCAGAGTTTGGTTTCTGGTGGAAGCGGAAGCACTGGTCTTTCAGAAGAGTTGGATGCTGCCGTTAAGAGTGCTGCCAAGCAATTGCGTGCCGCAGGAAGCAAAGGTGTTTTAATAACCGGTGTTGACGATGCGAATGCTCAAATGGTTGCGTTATCTGTGAATGAGTCTTTAGGTAGTACTATAATAGACACGGCTGCACCAAAAATGACCCGTCAGGGTAATGCGCAGGAAGTGAGCCAATTGGTTAAAGACATGAACTCTGGTTCTGTTGGAGCTTTATTTGTAGTGGGTGTAAACCCTGCATATAGCCTTCCTAATGTAAAAGAATTTAAATCAGGTCTTGAAAAAGTAGCTGTGCGTGTTTCTTTCAATATGAAAGAAGATGAAACTGGTTTGCTTTGCAATTACCTGGCTCCAACTCCACACTATCTGGAGTCCTGGGGTGATGTTGAAATGAAAAAAGGCTACGTATGTTTAATGCAGCCTACGATTAAGCCTTTATTTGATACCAGACAATTTCAGGAGTCACTTTTAAAGTGGACCGGAAACGATATGTCTTACTATGATTACCTGAAGTCGAACTGGTCTAATGCTGAGAAAAGTTTTAATCAGGCTCTTCAGGATGGTATTGCAACTGGAGCGATGACTCCTACTGCAGATGATACGGCTTCGGTAACTCAGGAGAGTATGAGTGCAGAAGGAGGTATGACCTTGTCGAGTGCTCTTACTGCTTTGGCTCAGGAAGGTGAGGCTTCTGGTAATGGATTTGAGCTTACCCTTTATTCCAGCACTGGTTTAGGTGATGGGGGGCAGGCAAACAATCCATGGTTACAGGAATTTCCTGATCCAATTACCAGAACATCTTGGGATAACTACCTTACGATGTCTAAAAAAGACGCAGATCGTCTAGGTGTTGAAAATGAAATTACTTCTAAAGGGGCGCTTAACGGTAGCTATGTTACAGTTACTCTTGGTGATGTTACTTTAGAAAATGTGCCGGTATTTATACAGCCTGGTCAGGCTCCCGGTTCTGTAGGTCTTGCTTTAGGATATGGTAAGAAAGCTGCAGTTCAGGAAGAAATGCAGGTGGGTGTGAATGCGTATCCGCTTTACAAAGACTTTAAGTCGACTCAGACCGTTCAAATCAAGAAGACCAGTGGCTGGCATGAGTTTGCCTGCGTGCAGATGCAAAACACGATGGCAGGTCGCGCAGATGATATTATTAAGGAAACTACGCTTGAAATCTTCAATACTAAAGACGCAAGCGAGTGGAACCATGTAGGTCACGTAGACTATAATCATTCTGAGATTTCAGTTCGGGATAAGAATGCAGATATCTGGGAATCGTTTGATGACACTTTTGGTCCGCACTTTAACCTTTCTATAGATCTTAACGCCTGTACGGGTTGTGGGGCTTGTGTTATTGCCTGTCACGCAGAGAACAACGTTCCGGTAGTAGGTAAGCAGGAGGTTAGAAACTTTAGAGATATGCATTGGTTGCGTATTGATCGTTACTATTCTTCTGAAGATACCTTTGCGGAGGAAACTAAAACATTAGAAGAGCTTCCTGCGATGGATAGCTATTCAGTGGTAGAAAAGCAGTCTTACGACAATCCGGAGGTTGCATTTCAGCCTGTGATGTGTCAGCACTGTAACCACGCTCCTTGTGAGACGGTATGTCCTGTAGCTGCGATTGGTCACGGTAGACAAGGTCAAAATCAAATGACTTATAACCGTTGTGTGGGTACGCGCTACTGTGCAAACAACTGTCCTTATAAAGTACGTCGTTTCAACTGGTTCCTGTATAGCGAGAATGATGAGTTTGACTACAACATGAACAATGATTTAGGTCGTATGGTTCTTAATCCGGATGTGACTGTACGTTCACGTGGGGTGATGGAAAAATGTTCTATGTGTATCCAAATGACTCAGAAAACGATTCTTGATGCTAAGCGCGAAGGTCGTGTTATTGAAGATGGAGAGTTTGCAACAGCGTGTAGCAACGCCTGTGATAATGGTGCGATTAAGTTTGGCGATGTAAATATGCCCGATTCGGAAATCGTAGCGCTTAAAAATGATAAACGTAAGTACTATCTGCTTGAAGATATAGGTGTAAAACCTAATGTATTCTATCACGTGAAAGTTAAGAATACCGCTGAAGCTTAATCTAGTTAAAAATATAAATATCAATATATTAATATGTCGTCACACTACGAAGCACCCATAAGAGAGCCTTTGATTCTTGGAGAGAAATCTTACCACGACATCAGCGTGGATGTAGGTGCTCCTATCTTAGGGAAGGCCAATAAATCTTGGTGGATTGTATTTTCTATAGCGCTCGTTGCATTCCTATGGGGCTTGGGCTGTATTGTATATACCGTTTCTACCGGTATTGGGGTTTGGGGTCTTAATAAAACTATAGGCTGGGCCTGGGATATCACCAACTTCGTTTGGTGGGTAGGTATTGGTCACGCGGGTACGCTAATTTCTGCGGTATTGCTTTTATTCCGTCAGAAGTGGCGTATGGCAATTAACCGTTCTGCTGAAGCAATGACCATTTTTGCGGTTGTTCAGGCAGGTTTGTTTCCAATCATTCACATGGGGCGTCCCTGGTTGGCTTATTGGGTACTCCCTATTCCTAACCAGTTCGGATCACTTTGGGTAAACTTCAACTCTCCGCTACTTTGGGATGTATTTGCGATCTCTACGTATCTGTCGGTTTCACTAGTATTCTGGTGGACAGGTCTTCTTCCTGACTTTGCGATGATCAGAGATCGTACTAAGAGTCCATTCCAGCAGAAGATATACGGAATACTAAGTTTTGGATGGAGTGGTCGTGCAAAAGACTGGCAGCGTTTTGAAGAAGTTTCTTTGGTGCTTGCAGGTCTTGCGACTCCACTGGTACTTTCTGTACACACGATCGTATCTTTTGACTTTGCAACTTCAGTTGTACCAGGATGGCACAGTACCATTTTCCCACCTTACTTTGTGGCGGGTGCAATCTTCTCTGGTTTTGCAATGGTGCAAACCCTGCTTTTGGTAATGCGAAAAGTGGTGAGTCTGGAGAATTATATTACCATTGTGCATATTGAATTTATGAATAAGGTTATTTTGCTTACCGGCGGTATTGTTACGGTAGCATACCTTACCGAATATTTTATCGGTTGGTATTCTGGAGTACCTTATGAAAACTATACCTATCTGTCATTTGGTGCGGCAACCGGACCGTATTGGTGGGCATTCTGGGCGCTTATTATATGTAACCTTATTGTTCCACTTACACTTTGGGTAAAAAAATGGAGACGTAACATCTTATGGACGTTCATTGTTGCACTCATTATTAACATCGGAATGTGGTTTGAGCGTTTTGATATTATCGTGATCTGTTTAAGTAAAGACCGTTTAGCATCTACCTGGTCTATGTTCTCACCTACTTTTGTAGATATCGGTGTATTTGTGGGTACGATTGGATTCTTCTTTGTATTATTCCTATTGTATGCACGTACCTTCCCGGTAATTGCACAGGCAGAGGTTAAGAGTATCCTGAAATCTTCTGGAGAGCGTTACAAGCGCATTCGTGAATCAGGAGAAGATCTTGCTGGTACAGCAACAGACCAGCGTACCTCAAACTACGCAACACGTCCTCAGTCTTTAGGCGTGGCTTCAAACTCTGATGCGACCCATCATCAATCAACTGTTAATGCAGATGCATTAGTAGACACTGAGGCTAAAAAAGCTGAGATTGATATGATGCTGGCTAATATAGGTACTTATGATCCTGCGACTCAAACTGCAGATGATCTTAAGAAGATAAGTGGGGTAGGACCAGTGCTGGAACAAAAACTTCATCAATTGGGAATCTATACCTATGATCAGGTAAGTAAAATGACTAAAAAGGAATACGACTTGTTAGATGAATTAATCGACGGCTTCCCAGGTAGGGCAGAGCGTGATGATTGGGCAGGTCAGGCACAAAATCTTAAAAACTAATTATGGCATCAGGAAACGTTTTACATGTGCTTTATAATGATGATGACGTCCTTATGAAAGCAGTAAAGGAAATACGTTCAAATAAGTATCGAATTAACGAGGCTTATACTCCATTTCCTGTACACGGTCTCGATAAAGCGATGGGATTGCCTCATACGCGCCTCGCAATTTGTTCTTTTATCTATGGTCTTATAGGTTTAAGTGTGGCTACTTTGATGATGAATTTTATTATGATCGAAGACTGGCCAAGAAATATTGGTGGTAAACCAAGTTTCTCTTATTTGCAGAATATGCCCGCTTTCGTGCCAATTATGTTTGAGTTGACTGTATTTTTTGCAGCTCACCTTATGGTAATCACATTTTACTTAAGAAGTAAAATTTGGCCCTTTAAAAAGGCTGAAAATCCAGATCCACGTACTACCGATGATCACTTCTTGCTCGAAGTAGATACCGCTGGTCACGATCTTGATGCGCTATCCAAGTTTCTTTACGAAACCGGTGCGTCAGAAATAAGTCTAATTCATAACGAAGAACACGCTTAACAAATGAAAAATAGTATTAAAATAGTATCTTCATTAGTAATGCTGGTTTTGATAGTTTCTTGTCAGGACAAAGACTATAGAAACTATGAATACATGCCAAACATGTATGAGGAAATAAGTTATGAGGCTTATGGAAAGTACGATGTATTCCCTAATCAAATGGAGGCGATGCATCCGGTTGAAGGGAGTGTATCTCGTGGTTGGATGCCCTACGAATATCCCAACAGTACTGAAGGTTATCAGGAAGCTAAAGCAAACCTTACCAATCCGGTTCCTTATACTGAAGATAATTTAAATGAAGGTAAAGGCCTTTACACCATTTATTGTGCGATTTGCCACGGGGATAAAGGTGATGGTAAAGGGACTCTTGCAGAGCGTGAGAAAATTTTGGGTATACCGGCTTATAATGATCAGGGGCGTGCAATTACTGCTGGTAGTGTCTATCACGTGATGTACTATGGTCTCAATACTATGGGGTCGTATGCTACCCAAACAACTGAACGTGAGCTGTGGTTGATAAATCACTATGTTATGGACCTTAAGGACGCTTTAGATGGGAAACCTAAGCGTGCTTTTGAAGATGAAACTACTACTCAAGAAGAAGCTTTGGTAGAACAGGAAGAAATGACTGATGAAGGGCAGGTGATGTCCGAAGAAGCACAAACTGAAGAATAATAAAGGCAGGATATTTCAATTATGTACAAGTTTTCTAGTAAATTAAGACTTTTCGCCATCATTTGTATGGTACTGGGTTTAATAGGATTAGTATTTGGATTCTTATCTGTTCCTGGAACAGTTGAAGAAGCTAATGAAATTCTTGCAGCGCAGGAAGCTCATCACGGCGGAGGTGAAGCGCATCACGAGGAAGGTGCAGAACATCATGAGGAAGCCAGCTTTGTAGACGAAGTTAAGGGTGAGCACGGTTATTCAGAAAAGGCAATGGCTCATGATAAAGATATGGGTCACGCAGCACACGAAGATGGTGAGCATATGGAGCATGTATTGCACCAAATGCAAACCAAACCCTGGTCTGCAACTTTTATTGCCGCTTTTTTCTTTATGATGATAGCGCTGGGAACTTTAGTTTTCTATGCAATTCAGAACGCTGCTCAGGCAGGATGGTCACCATTGTTATTTAGAGTGATGGAGGGTATAACGGCCTATTTACTTCCTGGTTCATTAATCGTTTTATTAATTGTTATTTTTGCAGGCGAGCATTTTTATCCCTGGATGAATCACGAGCTTGTTGCTGAAGATGAAATTCTTCAGGGTAAATCGGGATATCTGAATTTTCCATTCTGGTTAATCAGAGGTATTATCTATGTTGTAGGTTGGAACCTGTACCGTTATTTCGCAGTTAAAAATTCCAGAGACTTAGATACTGCTGAAGATCTTAAGCCTTATAAGAATATATTTAAATACTCTATCTACTTCCTGGCTTTCTTTATTGTAACTGAATCAACAATGGCCTGGGACTGGTTTATGTCAATGACTCCACACTGGTACAGTACGCTTTTTGCGTGGTATATTTTTGCCAGCATCATTGTATCTGCAGTAACCGTTATTGCTATTGTAACAGTCTCTTTAAAAGCAATTGGGCAGTTAGAATTTGTTAACGACAGCCACCTGCACGATCTTGCTAAATTTATGTTTGGTTTCAGTGTTTTTTGGACGTATCTGTGGTTTGGTCAGTTTATGCTTATTTGGTACGCAAACATCCCGGAAGAAGTGACATATTTCATTCTAAGAATTCAGGAGTATAATCCTATGTTCTTCGGGATGCTAATACTTAACTTTGTATTCCCAATTTTAATATTGATGAATAGTGATTTCAAACGTGTTTCGTGGTTCGTAATCATTGCAGGTATTATTATTCTTGTAGGACACTATATAGATATTTTCTTCTTGGTTATGCCATCTACAGTAGGACCTTATGGTTCATTTGGTATCACCGAGTTTGCAGCTCTTTTATTCTTCCTGGGTTTGTTTGTATTCACAGTTGGGATGGGGCTTTCAAAAGTATCTCTGCGACCTAAGAATAATCCATTCCTCGTTGAGAGCGAACATTTTCACTATTAATAGCAACGCAACAGAAAAAACACACCAATGACCGTTTTTTTAGTACTTATTGTAATCGCACTCTTTGCCGTAGCAATCTGGCAAATGAGTAAAATATATGCACTCTCTAAAGGAAATTCTCAAGGGGACGATGGAGAAGTAGCTAACGGAAAAGATAACCGCATTAATGCCAAATTAATGGTGATGTTTATGGTTTTCCTTTACTTCTTGATGTTCTATTGTTTCTGGCATTATTCTAAATTTTACTTGCCGGAAGCTTCTTCAGCACACGGTGGTAAATATGATACGCTTATGTTTATCTCAATCGCTGTTATTATGGTGGTTCAGGTTATTACACAGTTTTTGCTTCACTTTTTTGCTTATAAATACAAAGGAGAGAAAGGAAAGCGTGCATTATTCTATGCTGATAATGATAAGCTTGAATTTATTTGGACTATCGTTCCGGTAATTGTGTTAGCAGGTCTAATCATTTATGGTCTGTTTACCTGGTCTGATATTATGAATTTTGAGGAAGATGAGGATGCTTTGGTAATTGAATTATATGCCCAGCGTTTCAACTGGAAAGCGCGCTATGCTGGTGATGACAATATTCTTGGAGATGCCAACGTGCGTTTTATTGAAGGTGTTAATCAATTAGGTATCGATCCTAGTGATGCAGATGGTAGTGATGATGTTGTGACTCAGGAATTGCACTTACCTGTTGGAAAGCAGGTTATTTTTAAACTGCGTTCACAGGATGTACTGCACTCAGCCTATATGCCTCACTTTAGAGCTCAGATGAACGTTGTTCCGGGTATGATTACGCAGTTTTCGTTTACTCCTACTGTTACTACTGAAGAAATTAGAGAAACAGATTATATGCAGGAGAAAATGCGTACCATTCAAGAAATACGCAGAGAGCGAAGTAAAGAACTTGTTGCAAAAGGAGAGCCTGCCCTTGATTCTTACGATGAATTTGACTATTATTTACTATGTAATAAAATTTGTGGATCAAGTCACTACAATATGCAGATGAAGATTATTGTAGAAACACAGGAAGAGTATGATGAGTGGATCAAAGGTCAGCAGACCTTTGCTCAAAGTATGGCCGAATAAAAAAAATTGAGATTTAAAAGAAAATAAGTTATGTCAGTAGATGCAACAGCTTTAGACCATAATGCCCACGACGATCACGGGCATCATGATCATCACCAGACGTTTATAAGTAAGTACATTTTTAGTACAGATCACAAGATGATCTCTAAGCAGTATTTGATTACTGGTTTGATTATGGGTGTTATTGGTATAGCCATGTCAATTCTGTTTAGAATACAATTGGCCTGGCCAGAACAAAGTTTTACCATTTTTGAAATTTTCCTGGGTAAATGGGCGCCTGAAGGTGTTATGGACCCAAGTATTTATCTTTCTTTGGTTACCATTCACGGTACCATAATGGTATTCTTTGTATTGACTGCTGGTTTGAGTGGTACGTTTAGTAACCTGCTTATTCCGCTTCAAATTGGAGCACGTGATATGGCATCTGGATTCCTGAATATGGTTTCCTACTGGTTATTCTTCCTTTCTTCAGTAATTATGGTTTGTTCGCTGTTTGTAGAGGCAGGCCCTGCTGCTGCAGGTTGGACGATCTATCCTCCTCTCAGTGCATTGCCTAACTCAATTTCTGCTTCAGGAGCAGGTATGACACTTTGGTTAGTGTCTATGGCCATCTTTATCGCATCTTCTCTTTTAGGATCTCTGAATTATGTGGTAACTGTAATTAATTTGCGTACCAAAGGGATGTCAATGACAAGACTGCCACTTACAATTTGGGCGTTTTTTGTTACTGCTATCATCGGTATCGTTTCGTTTCCGGTTCTTTTATCTGCGGCTTTGTTGCTTATTATGGATAGAAGTTTTGGTACTTCATTCTTCCTTTCAGATATCTATATTGGTGGAGAAGTATTGCATAATCAGGGAGGTTCGCCTGTATTATTTGAGCACTTATTTTGGTTTTTAGGTCACCCGGAGGTATATATTGTACTTCTTCCGGCATTAGGTATATCTTCTGAGGTTATTGCAACGAATTCAAGAAAGCCAATTTTCGGCTACCGTGCGATGATTGCTTCGATATTGGCTATAGCATTCCTTTCAACCATAGTTTGGGGTCATCACATGTTTGTTTCGGGTATGAATCCATTCCTGGGTTCTGTATTTACCTTTACAACCCTGTTGATTGCGATTCCTTCCGCAGTGAAAGCATTCAACTATATCACGACTTTATGGAAGGGTAACCTTCAGTTCAACCCTGCGATGTTATTTTCAATAGGTTTGGTTTCTACCTTCATTACAGGTGGTCTAACCGGTATCATTCTGGGTGATAGTACGCTTGATATTAACGTTCACGATACGTATTTTGTAGTGGCTCACTTCCACCTTGTAATGGGTATTTCTGCACTTTACGGTCTTTTTGCTGGTGTGTATCATTGGTTCCCTAAAATGTTCCAGGGGCGTATGCTTAATAAGAATTTGGGTTATGTGCATTTCTGGGTTACGGCTATAGGTTCGTACGCAGTATTTTTCCCAATGCACTTTATAGGTATGGCTGGTTTACCGCGTAGATATTATTCTAACACAGCCTTCCCTTATTTTGACGATTTGGCTGATGTAAATACTATGATTACTATTGCAGCTATCGTTACTGCTGCTGTACAATTGGTATTTTTATATAACTTCATTTCCTCAATTTTCTACGGAAAACGAGGACCTAAAAACCCTTGGAAGTCTAACACCTTAGAATGGACGACTGAGCATAAACACATACACGGTAACTGGGAAGGTGAGATTCCTCACGTTTACCGCTGGTCTTATGACTACAGTAAGTTGAACGAAGATGAAACGGATTATGTAATTCCGGGTCAGGACTTTATTCCTCAAAATATTCCCCTGCAACCGGGAGAGGAAGAAATGAATCACTAAGAATTCTTAGAATTGTAAAAAACCCGCATCAAGCGGGTTTTTTGTTTTAGAATACGTTTTATCCTTATAGGGTGTATTTCAATTTGTGCTTAATTTAGGAGTATAATTAGGTCTGGCTATTTCTTATATTTACGCTATGAATGAACATTTAGATGCCAGCGGCGAGGGCTATACGCCTGAGGAGTTTGATATAGAGCGTGCTTTAAGACCGCTAAGTTTCAGTGATTTTACCGGTCAGGAACAGGTATTGGAGAATCTGGAAATATTTGTTCAGGCAGCAAACCGAAGAGGAGAAGCCTTAGATCATACGTTGTTTCATGGACCTCCTGGGTTAGGTAAAACTACTTTGGCTAATATTTTGGCTAATGAGTTACAGGTAAATATTAAAGTCACCAGCGGTCCCGTATTAGATAAACCAGGGGATCTCGCGGGGCTACTTACCAATCTTGAGGAGCGTGATGTATTGTTTATAGATGAGATTCACCGCTTGAGTCCGGTAGTTGAGGAGTACCTCTACTCGGCGATGGAGGATTATAAGATTGATATCATGATTGAGAGTGGGCCTAATGCCCGTACTGTTCAGATAAACCTCAATCCGTTTACTCTTATAGGTGCTACTACACGATCTGGTCTGCTTACGGCTCCTATGCGGGCTCGTTTTGGAATTTCGTCGCGTCTGGAATATTACAATACCGAATTACTTACCACCATAGTGCAGCGTAGTGCAGATATTCTCAAAGTCCCAATCAGTATGGAAGCTGCTATCGAAATCGCAGGAAGAAGCAGAGGGACACCTCGTATTGCTAATGCGTTGCTTAGAAGGGTGCGTGATTTCGCTCAAATAAAGGGCAATGGAACTATAGATATTGCCATTGCTCGTTTTGGACTTAAAGCATTGAATGTAGATGCTCATGGTCTCGATGAAATGGATAATAAGATACTGGCAACCATTATCGATAAATTTAAGGGCGGACCTGTAGGAATCACCACTGTAGCGACGGCGGTTTCAGAAAGTGCAGAAACCATCGAAGAAGTCTATGAACCTTTTTTAATTCAGCAGGGTTTTATCATACGTACGCCGAGAGGCCGCGAGGTCACCGAAGCTGCTTATAAACATCTTAACCGTGTTAAAGGCCCTATACAGGGCGGACTCTTTTAGAATCTCAATCCCCTGCCATAATGAAGAACATACCTCAGGTTCCCGTTCATAAATTTTTACTTTCGGCATTCAGCATATTAAAGAATCCATTACCCTTTCATAAAAAGAACTTCAATGAAAAGGGAGATACGTTTTGGTTGAAATTAGGCTTCGGTAAAAGTGTGGTTTTTTCGCGTAACGCGCTTTTAGCGCAATATGTGCTTCAGAAAAATCAGAAGAATTATACCAAATCACCCATTCAGACCAGAGACCTTGCCAAATATGTGGGCAGAGGTTTGCTTACAGCTGAAGGCAGGCACTGGGCTACACAACGCAAACTTATTCAGCCCGCTTTTCACAAAAAGCACTTAGAAAATTTAATAGCTAAAATGAGCGAAGTTGTTGCTGGGGAATTGGCAAAAATAGAAGTGGGACGCCCATTTGATATATTTCCCATTTATAACGACCTGGCTTTTCAAACGGTGGTTCAGGCTTTGTTTAGTGGGGCTGCTGATGCAAAAACAATTAGCCGCCTGCAAACTATTACTGAAGAGGCTCAGGCTATGCTGGTTAAAGAACTGCGTCAACCCTATCTTCACTGGTGGTTTAGGCTTTCAGGAAAACTGGAGAATAATTTAAAAAAGACCAGAGAAGCCCGTCAACTGATTCATAATCTGGTAGAAGAGCGTATAGCATCCGGCGTCAGACAAAACGATTTGCTTGATATGCTACTTGATGCCCGTTATGATGATGACACGGCTATGGATATAGAACAGCTTATAGATGAGATTTTTATTTTGTTTGTGGCTGGGCACGAGACCACATCCAATGCCCTAACCTTTACAACTCAGCTTTTGGCTCATAATCCTGAGATACAGGAAGAGCAGTATATAGAAGTTAAATCTTTAGAAGATAAGGCGCTTTTCACAAAGTTGAAATCACTTGTGTTTACAAACCGGGTAATCAACGAGTCTATGCGTCTCTATCCACCTGCGTATTTTATAGATCGCATTGCGCTTGAAAATGATGCCTTCGGTGACTATAAAATTGAACCTAATACGAGTATGTTGTTTTCCATTTATGAGATACACCGGCATCCAGATTTCTGGGAAAACCCCGAAGAATTTAACCCATCTCGTTTTGAGGATGAGCGACTGCTTAAATATTCCCCTTATTTTTTACCGTTTGGTGCCGGCCCGCGTATGTGTATCGGTAATAATTTTGCGATGTACGAGATGATTCTTGCCGTCACCCAGTTGGTGAATAAATATAAAATCACTCCTGTAAATCCAAAAATTGAGATTCTTCCGTTAATCACTTTAAAGCCGAAAAACGCTATTCTTCACTTTAGCCTACGTGAATCTTGATCAACACCAAAGCCTCAAATACCGCATTTATCAAAACCGAAGCTAAGCGACTCGGGTTTATGTCTTGTGGAGTTTCTAAAGCTGAATTTCTGGAGACCGAAGCACCACGCCTGGAAGACTGGCTTCATAAAAACAGAAATGGTGAAATGGCGTATATGGAAAATCATTTTGATAAGCGTCTTGATCCCACGCTACTTGTTCCCGGTGCTAAAAGCATGGTGTCTCTGCTATTCAATTATTTTCCACAAGAAGAGCAACGGGAGGATTCCTTTAAAATATCGAAATACGCCTACGGTACTGATTATCATTTTGTGATCAAAGAAAAGCTGAAAGAGTTGCTTTTCAGTATTCAGGAAAAAATAGGAAGTGTAGAAGGAAGAGCTTTTGTAGATTCGGCTCCGGTATTAGATAAAGCCTGGGCTGCCCTAAGTGGACTGGGGTGGATTGGTAAAAACAGCAACCTGCTTACCAAACAGGTAGGCTCTTTTTATTTTATAGCCGAGTTGATCATAGATCTCGATTTGGAATACGACACTCCGGTGACCGATCATTGTGGGTCGTGCACAGCCTGCATAGACGCTTGCCCTACAGATGCCATCGTTGATCCTTACGTAGTTGACGGTAGTAAGTGTATCAGCTATTTTACCATTGAGCTTAAGAATGAAATCCCAGATTTTGCCAGGGATAAGATGGAAGACTGGATGTTTGGTTGTGATATTTGCCAGGATGTTTGCCCCTGGAATCGTTTTTCTAAACCCCATAACGAACCGCTATTTAATCCCCGTCCTGAGATTCTCGAATACTCTAAAGCCGAATGGAAAGAACTTACAAAGGAGGTTTTTTCTGAGATTTTTAGAAAATCACCGGTCAAGCGTACCAAATATGAAGGGCTTATGCGTAATATTTCTTTTTTGAATGAAAAATAGCACTTAAATCACCTACCGTTAATTTCTAAATAAGATGTTAATATTTTAAGGTATTCGTGTATATTGCCATACGTATTTCAGAATTCTCCGTTCTCAAACGCTTGAGTTTTTTGATTTAAGACATTTATTAAAACCGAAACAATACGTTAGCAGATAGTATGAACAAGATTATTAGTGCCATTCGCAAACCCAATCTTTCCTTTTGGCAAATCTGGAATATGAACGTTGGATTCTTCGGAATCCAGTTTAGTTTTGGGCTTCAGCAGACTGCAATTAATCCTATTTTTTCTTTTCTGGGTGCAGATCATGCCGAGTTACCTTTACTTAATCTTGCCGGTCCCGTTACTGGTTTGATTATTCAGCCCATAATAGGTGCTATATCAGATAAAACATGGTTGCCCAAATGGGGAGGTCGTCGTAAACCTTTCTTTTTGATTGGTGCAATTTTGGGTAGTTTATGTCTTTTGGCCTTTCCGTACAGCTCAGAGCTTTGGTTTGCTGTGGGCTTACTTTGGATTCTTGATGTGGGTAATAATACCGCGATGGAGCCGTACCGCGCGTTTGTTGGTGACAAGTTAAATGACGATCAGATTACTTTTGGTTACCAAATGCAAAGCTTGTTTGTGGGCGCAGGTATTACCATTGCAAACTTCTCACTCTTCCTGTTTCAGGATTGGTTTGGCGTATCTGCAGAAGAGGGAGCTGCGCTTTGTTCGACAAGTACCGAAACGATTTCAAGTATCCCTACCTGGGTTTACTATTCGTTCTTTTTAGGGGCGTTTGCCTCTATTGCTACGGTCCTTTGGTCAGTTTGGAAAACCCCGGAAATCCCCCCGACAGACGAAGATCTTGCAGAGTTAAAACGGGAAAAGGCAGAATCAACCTTTACCTCGCGTTTGTTTGAGCCAATTATTGAAATTGCCGGTGCCATTGGTAAAATGCCGTCGATGCTTAAAAAACTGGCAGCCATTTACTTTTTTCAATGGTATGCACTTTTTGTCTATTGGCAGTTCATAACGCCTATGTTGCGTAACTCGATGTATGGTATTACTCAGGATGACAATTTACGTTTTGAAGGAATTATGGAAGCTTGCCGTAGTGGAGGCGTGGTGAGTACCGGAGATACGGCTTTTGCTCAGAATTTTCAGCAGGTATCAGAGCAGGCACTGGCGCAAACCGGTTTGATGAATGGAACCTATAACTTTGTAACCATGCTGGTGGCTTTGGCCCTTGTGCCTTTTGCTAAAAAATACGGCTCGCGCAATGTGTATGTCATTAGCTTGTTTCTTACCGGTATTGCGATGCTGAGTATGCCTTATATACAAAATGAATACGCGCTTTTAGTCCCTATGATACTTTTTGGAATAGGCTGGGCGGCAATGATGGGTATACCGTATTCGATGGTTTCAAAGGTGATTCCTGAGGAAAAACGCGGGGTCTATATGGGTATAGTAAATATGATGATTGTGATCCCTATGCTTATTCAAACGGTGACTTTTGGTCCCATCATTAAGAATTTGCTGAATGATAATGCGGTAAATGCAATTTTGTTTGGAGGAGTATTTTTTATGATAGCGGCGTTATTAGCCCTTCGATTAAAAAAGAGCTATTCTTCAGAAAAAATTTATATGCCTAAATAACATTGTATTTTTCAATAGAATCAAAAGCTAAATCTGCTTGAATAAGGCTGGTTTAGCTTTTTCTGTTAATTTAAAGAGGTCTGGTTAAAATAAGAGTGGATAAAGCTAAGAATTCATTAGCCTGAACTAATAATAGCTCTATTTTTGTAGCAGAGCTAACGCGAATATTATGAGTAAAGAAAGCAGACGCCGAGAGGCATTAATCTATCACGCAAAACCTACGCCCGGTAAAATTGCCGTGGTGCCTACAAAGAAATATTCATCTCAACGCGATCTTTCGCTGGCGTATTCTCCCGGAGTTGCAGAGCCATGTCTGGAGATTGAAAAAGACAAAGAAAACGTTTATAAGTATACCGCTAAGGGTAATCTTGTTGCGGTTATTTCAAACGGAACTGCTGTGCTGGGATTAGGCGATATAGGTCCGGAAGCAGGTAAGCCCGTTATGGAAGGTAAGGGATTACTTTTTAAGATTTTTGCCGGGATTGACGTTTTCGATATTGAAGTAGATACTAAGAATGTAGACGAGTTTATCGCTACAGTAAAAAATATAGCACCCACATTTGGCGGTATTAATCTGGAAGATATCAAAGCTCCTGAAGCTTTTGAAATCGAACGGCGCTTAAAAGAAGAACTCGATATTCCGGTTATGCACGATGATCAGCATGGTACAGCTATTATCTCTGCTGCTGCCTTGCTTAATGCGACTGAGCTTGCAGATAAAAAAATGGAAGAAGTTCGTATTGTGGTGAGTGGTGCAGGTGCTGCTGCCGTTTCATGTACGCGCTTGTATAAAGCTTTTGGGGCAAGAGCCGAAAATATTGTAATGCTCGATAGCAAAGGGGTTATTCGCAGTGACCGGGAAAACCTTAGTGGAGAAAAGGCTGAGTTCGCCTCAGATCGAAAGATCGACACGCTTGACGAAGCAATGGTTGATGCCGATGTATTTATAGGCTTGTCTATTGCCGATATTGTTACGCCCGAAATGCTAAAATCAATGGCACCTAATCCTATTGTTTTTGCAATGGCTAATCCTAATCCCGAGATTGATTACAATCTGGCGATGGATACCCGTGAAGATATCATTATGGCTACAGGTCGTTCTGACCATCCCAATCAGGTTAATAATGTTTTGGGTTTCCCGTTTATATTTCGAGGTGCTTTGGATGTGCGGGCAACTAAGATTAATGAGGATATGAAGATGGCTGCGGTGAAAGCTTTGGCTGAGTTGGCTAAAGAATCGGTGCCTGAGCAGGTAAATATCGCGTACGGTGAGACTCGTCTTAACTTTAGCCGGGAATACATTATCCCAAAACCCTTTGATCCGCGACTGATTACCAAAGTTCCACCCGCCGTAGCCAAAGCGGCTATGGATAGTGGTGTTGCGCGCCAGCCTATCACAGACTGGCTGAAGTATGAAGACGAACTTCTTGATCGTATGGGATCAGATAATAAGATTGTACGTCTTATTCTCAACCGGGCCAAGACCGAACCTAAGCGTGTGGTTTATGCCGAGGCTGATCAGCTTGATGTGCTTAAGGCTGCCCAGATTATTTACGATGAAGGCATTGGTACGCCGGTTCTTTTAGGAAATCGTGAAACCATCATCGAGTTGATGGAAGAGCTTGATTTTGATGCAGATATTGAAATTATTGATCCGAAGACCAAAGAGGAAAAACCCAATCTTGATAAATACGCTCAGATTTTCTGGAAAGAACGCAAGCGAAAAGGAGTGACCCTTTACGATGCTCAAAAATTGCTCAGACAACGCAATTATTATGCGTCTATGATGGTAAAACAAGGGGATGTAGATGCAATGATTACAGGATATAGCAGCAGCTATCCCTCAGCCGTAAAACCGGTTCTCGAGGTAATAGGCGCAGCACCAAACGTGCAAAAAGTGGCTGCGGCAAACCTGATGAATACCAGCAGAGGGCCACTCTTTTTGGCGGATACTTCAATAAATATTGAGCCTACGGCGAAAGAACTGGCCAAGATTGCACTAATGACCGCCCGCACAGTACGTCTTTTTGGAATGGAACCTGTTATAGCCATGATTTCGTATTCAAACTTTGGTTCTTCAAAGAATGAGCAGGCAGATCGTGTGCGGGAAGCTGTTTCTTATCTGCATAAATATTACCCCGATCTTGCAGTGGATGGAGAGGTTCAGGCCGATTTTGCACTGAACTCTGAAATGCTCAAAAGTAAGTTTCCATTTTCAAAACTCGCAGGTAAGAAGGTGAATACTTTTGTGTTTTCTAATATTGACTCGGCCAATATCACCTACAAAATGATCAAAGAGCTTAATAAAGCAGATAATATTGGTCCTATAATGATGGGTATGAATAAGCCCGTACACGTGCTGCAATTGGGAGCTTCGGTTGACGAAATTGTAAATATGTCTGCCGTGGCGGTTATTGATGCGCAGCAAAAAGGCAAAAAGCTTCAGGAGGAGTTAAAAGGAAAGATTAACTAGGTTTTTGGCGTTATTTAAAGGTTCTGCCGGAGCTGAATTATTTTAGTACATTTAAACCCCAAATCTTTTAGCACTTATGATCACATTTTTAAGGGGAAGGTTGATCGAAAAAAATCACACCGATGTCGTCATAGAATGTCATGGCGTGGGTTATTTTGTAAACATCTCGCTACACACCTTTTCGCTTTTGCCAGAAGAGGAAAATATTATGCTGCACACCTATCTGCATATAAAGGAAGATGCACATACACTTTATGGCTTTGCTCAAAAATCAGAACGGGAGATTTTTAAACTGCTTATCTCAGTAAGTGGAGTAGGTACCAGTATTGCCCGTACAATGTTGTCTTCTTTAGAACCTTCACAGGTGAAGCAGGCTATTGCCTCGGGTGATGTTAAGACCATACAGGGAGTTAAAGGGATTGGGGCTAAAACGGCACAGCGCGTAATTCTGGATCTTAAGGATAAAATTCTCAAAGTGTATGATATTGACGAAGTTTCGGCTGCGCCAAGCAATACCAATAAGGATGAAGCGTTATCTGCTCTAGAGACTTTAGGCTTTGCCCGAAAGCAGGCAGAGCGTGTGTGTGACGCTATTGTGCGCGATGAGCCACAGGCAAGCGTTGAGCAGATTATAAAACTGGCACTTAAAAAACTTTAAGAGACTTTGGGTACAAAACTACGCGGGTATTCTTTTCAAATTCTGGTCATTATAGGGGTGTTTTGCTGTCCCTTATCTCTTTTTGCTCAGGAAGAAGAAGAGCAGGATTCGGTTAAAACCGGCTTTTCTTACGGAAGACTTGCGCTCAAAAACCCAAATTCAATAGTTTCTAAATATACCTACGATCCACTCACAGACCGGTACATTTACACGGAAAGTCTCGGTGGATATAATATCAACTATCCCAGAATTCTCACCCCTGAAGAATTTAAAAAACTCGTTCAGAAGGAGCGCATGCAGGCTTATTTTCAGCAGAAAATTGCTGCTGTTGATGGGCGTACAGAAGAGGGTAAAGAAGATCAAAAAAGTCTGTTACCTAATTTTTATGTGAATTCCGGACTCTTTGAAAGCATTTTTGGCGGCAATACTATAGAATTTATACCTACTGGTAATGTGGCTATGGATATAGGAGGTTTGTTTACCAAACAGGACAATCCCAGTTTTTCGCCGCGTAATCGTACCAATTTTAGTTTTGATTTTGACCAGCGTATAAGTCTGAGTTTACTGGGAAAGGTAGGAACCCGTCTTCAGGTAAACGCGGTATACGATACCGAATCTACTTTCAGCTTTCAAAATCAGATCAAGCTGGAGTACACGCCTAATGAAGACGATATCATTCAGAAAATTGAAGTGGGTAATGTGAATATGCCACTTAATTCTGCACTTATCCAGGGTTCGCAAAGTCTTTTTGGGGTAAAGACGCAATTACAGTTTGGTAAAACGACTATCACCGGTGTCTTTTCAGAACAGCAGTCACAGACTAATCAAGTTTTGGCTCAGGGGGATGGAACCATTCAGGATTTTCAGATTTTTGCATTGGAATATGATGAAAACCGGCATTATTTTTTAGCACAATACTTTAGGGATAATTACGATAAGGCCTTGGCCAACTACCCGTTTATCAACTCCAATGTGCAAATTACCCGTATTGAGGTCTGGGTAACCAATCGCACCCAGCGCTTTGAAAACACTCGAAACATTGTTGCCATACAGGATATTGGAGAATCAAATCCAAATCAAATAGGCTTGCCTAATATTCCTTCAGGTTTTATCAATCTGCCTGCCGGGGCCTATCCCAGAAACTCAAGTAACGATTTTAATCCCTTTGGTTTAACAGGTAACGGGCAGACCGTTCTAACCCCGGCGATACGCAGTTCGGCTACGGTAGATCAGGGTTTTGGAAACGTTCAGGTGGCAGATGGGTCTGATTATGTTTCGTTAGAAAATGCGCGTCAGCTTTCTCCTTCAGAATATACATTAGATACCCAATTGGGCTACATTTCGCTTAACCAGCGTTTGAACAATGACGAGGTTCTTGCAGTGGCTTTTCAATATACCGTAAACGGAGAGGTTTTTCAGGTAGGTGAATTTGCTAATGATGGGGTGGATGCCACCAGTGGTGCGTATCCCGATACAGACGGTGACGGTGTGCCAGATATTGTAGATGTTGATCCTGATGGCGACGGTATCAACAACAACGGTCAGGATATCGATGGGGATCAGATAGCAGATGCCGCAGACGCCGATCAGACTAACGGGCGGGATATCAATAACGATGGTATTCTGGATAGTTTTATAACACCCGGTCAGGGAGGTACTTCGCAGGCACTGGTAGTAAAATTATTAAAGAGCAATATCACAGATGTTAACGAGCCGGTCTGGGATTTAATGATGAAAAACATTTATGGCCTTGGAGTAGGCCAGTTGGAGAAGGAAGGATTTAGGATGAATATTGTTTACAATTCACCGGCACCTATAAATTATATTACACCGGCAGAAGGTGGCCCTGCTCTGCCTCAGGATGTGGCAAACACCCCGCTGCTCAACGTATTTAATCTGGATAATCTAACACAATTTGGCGATCCGCAGGAAGGGGGAGACGGCTTTTTTGACTTTCTCGAAGGTACCACGGTAAACGCCAGAAATGGAAGTATTATTTTCACTTCTGTTGAACCCTTTGGAGAATATCTCTTTAATAAATTACGTAGCGAACCTTCTGAGACGTACGGCAATCCCGACACCTATAATGCAAATCAGCGTAAATATGTGTACCGTTCGTTATACAATTCCACAAAAACCATTGCTCAGGACAATGCAGACAAAAACCTTTTTCAAATGCAGGGGACGTTTAAGTCTAAGCAGGAAGAGGGCATACCTATCGGAGGGTTTAATATTCCACAGGGTTCTGTAACCGTAACTGCAGGAGGTCGTGTACTTCAGGAGGGTCTTGATTATACAGTAGACTATAGGTTAGGGCGCGTGATTATACTCGATCAGGCGCTTAAAGCATCGGGGATTCCAATTCAGGTTTCAACAGAGAATAACACCTTATTTGGTCAGCAAACCAAACGTTTTACAGGTCTAAATGTAGAGCACCAGTTCAATGAGAATTTTATTGTAGGTGGAACTTTGATCAATCTCAATGAGCGCCCACTTACTCAAAAGGCCACCTATAGTTTTGAGCCAATTAACAATACGATATTTGGTCTTAATGCAAACTTTTCGACGGAAGTTCCCTTTTTAACCCGATTAGTCAATAAACTGCCTAATATCGATACCGATGTACCTTCAAACATTTCGCTTCGTGGGGAAGTAGCTTATCTAATTCCGGGGCAACCTAAGGTGACCAATTTTGGTGGGGAAGCCGCTTCCTATATTGATGATTTTGAAGGAACTCAGACTTCCCTCGATATCAGTTCGCCATTACAATGGTATATGTCATCGGCTCCCATAGGTTTTGGGGGTGAATTTGACAACGGTGATTTGCGTACAGGTTATCGCAGGGCAAAACTGGCATGGTACTCTATAGATCCCATCTTTTACACAAACCAACGGCCAGATGGTATCACAGATGCTGATGTGTCTACCTATGCCACGCGCCGGGTATTTAGAGATGAGATTTTTCCACAACAGGATATAGTAGCGGGTACAACACAGGCTTTATTCACACTTGATCTGGCTTATTATCCCCAGGAGCGTGGTGCCTATAACTTTAGTCCGGATGCTCAGGATGGGATTTTAGAAAATCCGCAGCAGAATTTTGGTGGAATTATGCGTCAGTTTGCTTCAACCGATTTTGAGCAGTCTAATGTGGAGTTTATTGAATTCTGGTTGATGGACCCCTTTATTTATGCTGAAAATGCAGCAAATACCGGCGGTAAACTCACACTTAACCTGGGTAATATTTCCGAAGATGTATTAAAAGACGGGCGTAAACAATATGAGAATGGTTTGCCTCAGGATGGCTCGGCCAATAATACGGTAGCAACCGTTTGGGGTAGAGTCCCTACCAACCAGGCTTTGATTTACGCTTTTGATACCGAAGGACAGGCACGACTTAATCAGGATGTGGGCTACGACGGTTTGAGTGATGATCAGGAGGCATTAAATTTCCCTGATTTTGCAGGTCTTGATGATCCTTCTGGAGATAATTATCAATATTTTGTTTCAGCGCAGGGTTCGGTTTTAGATCGCTACAAAAAATACAATGGGCAGGAAGGTAACTCACCCGTAGATGTAACCCAGCAGGATCGGGGTTCAACCACAGTGCCTGATGTGGAAGATTTTAACCGGGATTTTACCATGAATACGGTTGACAGTTATTACGAGTATGAACTCGATATCAACCGGCAGAGCCTTAATGTGCAAAACGAGTATATCGTAGATCAGCGGGATATTGAGGTAACCCTTCAAAATGGAAACACCTTACCGGTAACCTGGTATCAATTTAAAATTCCTATTAGTCAGCCTACCGGAAGACAGGGCGGTATCAACGACTTTAGGTCTATACGCTTTATGCGTATGTTTATGAGCGATTGGAATCAGCCTGTTGTTTTACGTATGGGTGCGATGGACCTAGTACGTGGAGATTACAGACGTTATCTCTACACCCTTGACCCTGATGAGTCAGACCCGGATACTGAAAATACCCGCTTTGAGGTAACTTCAGTAAATGTTGAAGAGAACAGCAACCGTAACCCTATTCCTTATGTGCTTCCTCCCGGTGTTTATCGTGAAGAGCTCATTAACAACAATAATAACATTCGCCAGAATGAGCAATCGCTGTCTATAGAAGTTTGCGATCTGGAAACTCAAGATAGCCGTGCGGTTTATAAGAATTTTAGGCTCGATATGCGGCAGTACGAAAATATCGAGATGTTTGTGCATTTAGAATCTTTGCTGAATGAGAATCCAGTTCAGGATAATGAGGTTGTTGCTTTTATACGAATGGGAACTGATCTCACGCAGAATTTCTATCAGATTGAATTGCCGCTTACCCCAAGTGCATTCAACACCAGTAGCCCAGATTTAATTTGGCCCGAAGCTAACCGTTTAAAACTGCCGCTTGAAGTTTTAGAAACCGTCAAAGCGACCTTTTTTAACGGAAGCTTCAATACGCTGCAAGATCAAATAACCTATTTTGATCAGGACGGCAATCCTATTGCAGATCCTGCAGGGACACCTTATGAGACCGGAAGAGTTAGGGTGGGGATAAAAGGGAATCCCAGTTTTGGGGATGTACGCCTGCTGATGCTGGGTGTCAAGAACGGAAACGATGAAGGCGGTCGCACCGTGTGTGCTGAAACCTGGTTTAACGAACTGCGTCTTTCCGGACTTCAAAATCAGGGTGGTTGGGCCGGTATTTTAAATCTCGATGCCAATCTAGCCGATTTTGCCACCGTTTCAGGTACAGCTCGTCAATCTACAATAGGTTTTGGTAGTATAGATGCAGGACCTAATCAGCGTGCACGGGAGGATGTAAAATCATATGACGTGGTAAGTAATGTGGAGCTGGGGCAGCTTTTACCAAAGAAATGGGGAGTTAAGGTCCCTTTTAATTATGCAAAGGGAAATCAGACGATCACCCCACAGTACGACCCGCTTTACACCGATATAAAACTGGAGCAAAGCCTTGCTAATGCCGCTAATGCCGCTGCGCGTGACAGCATAGAGAATGTGGCTATTGAGCGAACTACCCGGGAGAGCATTAACTTTATTGGGGTGCGCAAGGAGCGAACGGGTGATAAGAAGCCTATGCCATGGGATGTGGAAAACCTCACTTTTGCATACAGCCACAATCAGGAAAATCATAAAGACTTTGAAATACAGCAGGCGGTAACTAAAAATGTGCGTCTGGGCGCTACCTATGGTTTTGCATTCAAGCAAAAACCTATTGAGCCTTTTAAAAAGAATGACTCCCTGTTTACGAGCAAATACTGGAAGCTCCTTAAGGATTTCAATTTCAATTATCTTCCGGCAAGTATAAACTTAACATCAAATATTACACGGCAGTTTAACAGACAACAATTTAGGGATCTTTTAGCCAACGAAAATTTTATCAATACCACACCGGTTTACGTACAGCGCAACTATCAATTTGATCGTAACTTCACGATAAACTTCCCTATATCTCAGTCGCTGCGGGTGAATCTGAATCAGTTTCAGAATCGGGTGGTTCGTAATTATTTAAATCCGGATAACAGTATAGACCCTGATGCCGGGGGTGTCTACACCCAATTCTTCGATGTAGGGACTCCAGACCGTCATAATCAAAATATGCAGCTCAACTATGATCTGCCTGTTGGAAAGCTTCCATTTCTAGACTTTGTTAAATCAACCTATTCATATAGCGCAGATTTTCAATGGACAAGAGGGTCTTACCAGTTACAATCGCTTGAGGGTATCCCAGACCTGGGGAATTCTGTACAAAATGCCAACACGCACACCCTTCAGACTACATTAGATATGAAGAGTTTGTACAATACTTTGGGTATTTCAAAGAAAAGTTCAGGTCCTACTTCCCGGGAAGCAAGAAGCCGGGCGGTCCCTACTTTGGGTAATCCACAATCTGCTCAGGGAAATCAACCTCAGGCAAATTCTGGCGGAAGTAAAACCAAAGATTTACTCATAGATATTGCAACAGGTATTAAACAAATACAAATCAACTACGAGCAAACCAATGGTATTTATTTACCAGGTTACCTGCCTGGTGTGGGCTTTTTAGGAACAACACGTCCTACCACAGGTTTTGTTTTTGGTAGTCAGGCCGAAATTCGCGACTTCGCGGCCCGTCAGGGCTGGCTAACCCTGTATCAGGAGTATAATGAACAATATGGCGAAAATGAGGTGCGTAAGTTTGATGTGCAGGCTCAGACCAGTTTTCTGGAAGATCTGACCATTGATGTCAATATGAACCGAATTTATCAGGAAACGTATACTGAAAATTATCGGGTAAATCCAACAACATTAGAATATGCGAGCCTTACCGGTAATACCTTGGGTAATTTCAGTATTTCAACCCTTATGATTGGTACGGCTTTTAACGCAAGTTCGTTACAATCATCTCTGAATTTCAACCGTTTCCGGGAAAACCGCTTGATTGTGGCAGAGCGTTTGGCTCAAGATTTTTATGGTAATGACCAGTATCCGAGGGATGAAAATGGCTATCCTATAGGTTTTAGTCGTTCAAGTCAGCAGGTATTACTTCCGGCATTTTTATCGGCCTATACTCCGGGCAATGCAGAAAGTGTTTCACTTGGTGCTTTCAGGAGTTTCCCGCTTCCCAACTGGAATTTGAAGTATACCGGGTTTATGAAATTTGACTGGTTTAAAAAACGTTTCAAGCGTTTTTCAGTCAATCATGGGTATCAGGCGGGGTACACAATCAATCAATTTAGAACTAACCTTAATTACAACCGTAGATTAAATAACGGTCCTGAAGACGCTCAGGTTAATCAGGCTGGTGATTTTATGAGTAAGACCTTATATTCAAACATAAATCTGACCGAGATGTTTTCGCCCCTGATCAGATTAGACTTTGAGATGAATAATTCGGTTAAAATACTTGCTGAGTTGAGAAAGGATAGAACCTTATCCTTGAGTTTTGACAATAATCTGCTTACCGAAATTCACGGAAATGAGTATATAATAGGTCTGGGATATCGCTTAAAAGATATTAGATTTGCGACCAACATAGGAGGTAAGCGCACCATCTTAAAGAGTGATTTAAACTTTAAGGCCGATTTATCCCTAAGGCAGAATGAAACGATTGTAAGGTATCTGGATGTTGATAATAGTCAGATTACGGCAGGGCAGGACATTTACGGTCTTACATTTAGGGCAGATTATGCGTTGAGCAAAAATCTAACCGCTATTTTTTATTACGATCACGCGTTTGCGACTTATGCGATATCAACCGCTTACCCGCAGACAACTATACGGTCAGGACTGACTTTGCAATATAATTTTGGAAATTAATTTAATACAATTATGAGTTTACCAGCAGATTTAAAATACACTAAAGATCACGAGTGGGTGCGTATTGAAGGCGACACCGCAACCGTAGGCATTACTGATTTCGCTCAGGGCGAATTGGGAGATATTGTTTATGTTGAAGTAGAAACCGAAGGTGAAACTTTGGGTCGCGAAGAAGTTTTTGGTACTGTTGAAGCAGTAAAAACGGTATCAGATTTGTTTTTACCCCTTAGTGGTGAGATTACTGAATTTAACGCGGCATTGGAGTCAGAACCTGAAATGGTTAATGAGGATCCTTACGGAAAAGGCTGGATGATTAAAATTAAATTTTCTGATGCGGATGAGCTTGATACTTTGTTGAGTGTAGATGCCTATCAGGAACTTATAGGTGGCTAGACTGCTGCGATATGGGGTTTATGGCTATACGCTATTTATAGCAGTGATTTGCCTGATGCCCATGCCGCATATAAATGAGGCTCCAAAGCATAGTGACAAGCTTGTACATATATTCACATACGTGGTATTTACCATCTTGTGGTTTGTGTTTTTTTACATTTTACAGCCAAAAACTAACGATTTTAAGCAGTCTTTGATAAAATCTTGCGGTTTAGCAATAGTTTATGGTATAATTATTGAAGTATTACAAGCCTTGGTAACAAGCTCGAGATCAGCAGATTTTCAAGATTTTCTGGCAAATCTGGCCGGTACTTTTACCGCAGTATTAGTCATATATGCTTTTAAAAAGCATTTTTTAAAAGTGAAATCAAAATTTTAATTTCGAGTTCAAGCCTTTTTTATTTAAATTAGCAATCCTTAACAACAAGATTCATGGAACCTAAGAAAAATCCCAAAGCAGATCTGTCTAAAAGAAGTGTACTCTTCTTTCAGTTGGGTCTTATTTTGATACTCGGGCTTACGTATATGGCTATCGAGTGGAAAACGTATGAGAAAGAGGCCATTGACATCGGACAGCTTCAAATGGATGATGAGCTGGAAGAAGATGTGCCGATTACAGAGTTAAATACTCCACCACCTCCACCACCTCCTCCACCGCCGCCACCAGCACCCGAAATCATCGAGGTTGTTGAGGATGATAAAGAAATTGAAGAAACTGTAATCGAGTCTACTGAAACCAGTCAGGAAGAGGAGATCGTAGAGGTTGAAGAAGTTTCTTTTGAAGAAGAAGAGGTTATTGAAGACGTTCCTTTTGCGGTTATTGAAAACGTACCGGTTTATCCTGGATGCGAAAACGAAAAAGGAAACGACGCTAAGAAAAAGTGTATGTCTGAAAAGATCAGTCAGTTTGTAAACCGTAAGTTCAATACTGAACTGGGTAGCGAATTAGGTCTTTCAGGTATAAATCGTATTTATGTGCGTTTCAAAATTGATCAAAAAGGAAATATTGTAGACATAGGCTCTCGTGGTCCACATCCGCGTCTAGAATCTGAGGCAGAGCGTGTAATTAAGTTATTACCGCAAATGACTCCAGGTAAGCAACGTGGTAAGGCAGTAGGGGTACTCTACTCACTTCCTATTGTATTTCAGGTACAGGATTAATCCTTACCTAATAAAATATCAAAAACCCGTCCGCGAAAGCGAGACGGGTTTTTTTATGGCAAGCTTATTGTTAAAGTTTTAAGTATTAGTAACCATTAAAACTTTTATTTATGAGTAATTCTCAAAAAAGCGAATCTCGCGCTCGGCAAAGCGGAGATCGCACAACAAGCAAGCATGATGTAAATCTACGAAAAAACACGGTGGTCTATTTTCAGATAGGTTTGATTACCGCGTTGCTTTTAGCAATTTTTCTTTTTGAGCTTAAGTCGCCTGTTAGCGTCTATGAACCTCAGGATTATGGTGATATTCCTACAGTATCAGAAGATCAGTGGAATAAGCCTATCAGGAGGGAAGTCCCAAAAGAGGTGCAGCCCAAAACCGAAGAGGTGAGTGATTTGTTGCCTCCAGAGCCTGTTGAGGATATAGTGGATTTTGAACCGCCAACTTTTGAGCCTCAAAATCCTGATGCTCCAGATTCTGAAAGCATTGATGAAAGCAGTTTTGTGAAAGTTCCAGAGCCTCCTGTAGAGACAACAACATTTGTAGCTGTCGAAAGGGTTCCGGTTTTCCCTGGTTGTGAAGATTTGAAAACAAATGAAGAGCTGAAAGCCTGTATGCAGGAAAAAATGAATCGATTCATCAATCGTAATTTTGATACGGGTATTGGAGAACGCTATGGTTTGCAAGGAATCAATAAAGTTGACATTCAGTTTACCATTGATGAGTTTGGTAAAGTAACTGATCTGAAAACCCGGGCTCCTCACCCTGCTCTTGAGGAAGAGGCTGTGCGCGTTATGGAAAAATTACCTCAAATGGAGCCTGGTAAGCAACGGGATCGTAACGTTCGCGTTATTTATTATCAACCTATTAAATTTCAAATTCAGAATTAGCTTTACTTAACTATTTTGAACAGCCCGCAGGATTTGCGGGCTGTTTCTATTTTGAACGCATAGTTTTGAAATAAAAGCTAAAGAACAGGTGTTTAAAAAATAGTATCTTTCCCCAACCTAAATCTTATAAGTTCATGTCATTCAAGACTTTTGCTGCTGGCATAGCGTTTTTTATTGTTTCTACAGTGCAGGCTCAGTTGATCACGGGTAACTTTGAGCAGTATCCCGTATTTGAGGAATGCGAAGCGGTTACTGCCAGTGAACTTCCGGCATGCTTCAATCAAACTTTGATAACTAAGATCAAAGCAGATTTTAAAATGCCTCAACGTGTAATTGACGAACAATATCAGGGTGATCTGGTAGTGCTATTTGAAGTAAATGAAGAGGGTAAATTTGAGTTGCTTCATGTTACCGGTATTTATGAGGAGTTACGCAGCGAAATCACGCGGGTGTTTGAAGATTTACCTCAAATAAAACCCGCTACCTATAACGCCCGTCCTACGTATATGCAATTTAATATGCCTATACCTATTCCATTTGCCAGCGATTCTTCAGCAGTAAAGAACTTCAAAACAGGAGCTGTGCCTGTAAAAAAGCTCGAGGAGCAAAGTGAATATGATGCTATAAAGACCTTTCCTTTTGAAAACAGGGAATACAAGTCACAATTATTCATTCCTTTTTCTCACGAAACCTATAGCCGTTTTGATCAGGAGCTAAACCGGGTGGGTACCAATACGCATACTGCGGGAAAGCCGTTTACGTACGATAATGTAAACACTTACTATGATTTTAAAGAAGCACGTGAGGGTCTGTATAAAAAAAAAGAGTCGTGGTTTGGGCGTAAACTTTGGAATGAACATATGGTCACCCTTCAGGGAGAAGACTACTGGTTTACTCTAGACCCCGCTGCCGACCTTCAATTGGGTTTTGAAAGTGCAAATAATGAAGATCAAAGTTATACGTATAATAATACGAGAGCAGTAATTTTTCAGGGTGGACTAGGTAAAAATTTAAATTTCTACACCGTGGTCTACGAAAGTCAGGGCACTTTTGCGGGTTATTTTAACAGATTTGCACGTTCCATTAGACCTGATGGTGGAAACCCCGCTATTGTTCCCGGTAGGGGTGTAGCTGCAGAATCAGCTTCCGGAGATTTTGATTATCCGGTGGCGGAAGGCTATTTATCATATACACCCAATAAATACTTCAATTTTCAGTTTGGGCACGGTAAAAACTTTATTGGTGATGGTTATCGTTCTCTATTGCTTTCAGATAACGCGAGTCCGTATCCATTTTTTAAACTCAACACCACATTTTGGAAACTGAAATACACCAATACCTGGATGTCTTTACGGGATGTGCGTCCCGATGTGGTTGCAGATGGTTCTTTTAAAACCAAGTATATGGCCAATCATTATTTGAGCTTAAATGTAACCAAACGGCTGAATATAGGTCTCTTTGAAAATGTAATTTGGACTAATGATAATGACAGGGGTTTTGACCTGAATTACCTTAATCCGGTAATTTTTTACCGTGCTATTGAATTTTCAACCGGATCGCGGGGTGGTAATGCTTTAATAGGATTGACCGGTAAGTACAAATTTAGTGATCGTTTTAATGCCTATGCTCAGGTTATAATCGATGAATTTTCTACCAGAGCCGTTTTTAGCAGTGAAAAATCATTTCAAAATAAACAAGGAGTGCAGCTAGGCTTTAAATACTACGATGCTTTCAATGTAGATAATTTACAGCTGCAGTTTGAGTTTAATCAGGTGCGCCCTTACGTTTATTCTAATAATGAGATTGTGTTAAACTATGGTCATAATAATCAGTCTATGGCACACCTCTGGGGTGCAAACTTTAGGGAGCTTATAGCCATTGCACGTTACCGAAACGATAGGTGGTTTGGTTCTGCAAAAATTATTTATGGGGAGCGCGGCTTCGAGATTGGTGATATCAATCAGGTTTATTACGGCGGAAGTATTTATGGGAATGATGAAAATATTCCTTCTGAATTAGGTATTGAAATAGGGCAGGGGAACAGGGCTAATACATTTTTGGGTAATGTAGAGGTTGGTTATTTGTTGAATCCGTCAACAAACCTGAAACTTTATGCTTCCGTTTTATACAGGGATAACCGTATAGAGCAGTTTGATCCCGTAAATCTTGCAGAACGAACAGTCTGGGTAAATTTTGGTTTTAGAACCGATTTATTCAACTGGTATTTTGATTATTAACTAAAAACTTTGGCTTTGAAATTATTTAAAAACAGTATTGTGCTTTTAATGCTTGTGGCATTGAATTCGTGTGAAGAAAAAACAGAAAAGCCCGAAAGTGATTTCGATTCTAATTTTGCACATGTGGTCTACTTCTGGTTAAATAATCCCAATAATTCAGATGACCGGGCTGAATTTGAAAAAGCTTTGAAACAATTCTTAAATACAAGTGAGTATGCGCAAACCAGATTTATAGGCATACCTGCAAATACGCCGCGTGATGTGGTTGATAACAGCTGGACGTATTCAATAATTCTAACCTTTCCTTCAAAAGAAATTCAGGACAAGTATCAAAAAGAACCTGTGCATCTCAAATTTGTTGAAGAAGCTTCACATTTGTGGGAGCGTGTTCAGGTTTATGATGCGGTGGGGCTTGATAATTGATTCCTGAATAAGGCTTAGAGATTCAGATTTTCTTAAAATGCTTTTCAGGGTCTTGATCTTGGATTTGCGATGTTTGAGGTGTTAAAATATATCAAGTTTTAATATACCTAATATCGCTTGTGCAGATGCCGTGTGTGTGGTATCTTTGCACGACTTTTTAAAGCCCTTGAAAAACACGCTTTTGAGCCTTGCAAAATCTCATAATTTAGCCCCTTCCGCCTGGCAGGATTTTAAAGAAATCACCAAGATGCGTCTGGCCATCAGTGTGGTATTCTCAAGCATGGCGGGCTACCTTCTCGGGGCTTACACTATAAACTGGATTACCGTATTACTTTTGGCTGTGGGCGGATATCTCATGGTAGGCGCTTCTAATGCCTACAATCAGATTATTGAAAAAGATCTTGATGCCTTGATGGACCGCACTAAAAACAGACCGGTTGCAGCCGGTCGTATGTCTGTAAGCAGGGCTTTTGTTATTGCCACAGTCTTTACGGTTTTGGGCCTCGCAGTTCTTTATTTTATCAACCCGATTACCGCTGTTTTTGGAGCGATTTCTATTTTTTTATACGTCAGCGTTTATACACCTTTAAAAACTAAAACACCGCTTTCCGTTTTTGTAGGGGCTTTTCCGGGTGCAATTCCTTTTATGATGGGGTGGATTGCGGCTACGGGGAATCTTGGGATTGAAGCCGGAACTTTATTCATGTTACAATTCTTTTGGCAATTTCCCCATTTTTGGGCAATCGGCTGGTTCCTGTATGATGATTATAAAAAGGGGGGATTCTTTATGTTGCCCACCGGAAAACGAGACCGCGGAACTGCTGTGCAGGTAATTCTATACACGGTTTGGACTATTTTGGTCTCACTCATTCCGGTTTTTGGAGTTACCGGAAGACTGTATTTAACGCCTATCTCTGCTTTCTTAGTAGGAATTCTAGGTCTGGGGCTGCTTTATTATGCCGTCAGACTCTACATTTATAAAAACAACCTTACCGCCAAACGACTTATGCTTTCCAGCGTGAGTTACATCACATTGATTCAAATTATATACGTAGCTGATAAATTTTTAAGGTAATGGATTATACATCGCAATCACAACAGGTAAAAATCGCCCGATCAAAAAAAATGATGCTGTGGTTTGGCATAGTAAGTCTTTCGATGATGTTCGGGGGGCTTACCAGTGCATATATTGTGAGTAGTGAGCGCAAAGACTGGCTTCATGACTTTCAGCTTCCGCAGGCATTTTATATCAGTACGGCTATTATTATTCTGAGTAGTTTAAGTATGCTGGTGGCTAAGAGAGCTATTTCTAAAGAAAATAATACATTAGGCACGCTCGCCTTAGTTGTTACTGCGATTCTTGGAATAGGCTTTGTGATATTTCAATTCAAAGGTTTTGGTGAAATTGTTCAGGAAGGCTATTTCTTTACCGGGAGCCAAAGTAATGTGACGACCTCTTTTATTTATGCTTTTGTTATAAGTCACGTGATACACGTGGCGGCAGGTATTTTGGTGTTGCTGGTTATACTTGTCCAGCAATTGCGAGGTAAATACGCTAGCGGTCAGACGCTTGGCCTTGAGTTGGGGGCGACCTTCTGGCACTTTGTAGATATACTCTGGATTTATCTTTTCCTCTTTTTTATGTTTGCCGAAGATATTATTCATTAAACAAGGAAGGTTTTTATTAAAAAACCTTTAAGAATTCTTTTTTTTGAATGGTTATAAATACCGATTATTGCTTTGAAAAGCATTTTTAAAATACCTATTTTTGCAACGCTTATTAACCGATATTAAAATATGAACGCTACAGCTGTTAAAACAGGCACGGAAGGAAAGGTCTGGGGAGGCGGAGATGAACAACCTCTAAAAGCGAGTTACGGTAAATTAATGATGTGGTTTTTCATCCTTTCGGATGCGCTCACATTTTCTGGTTTTCTCGCGGCATATGGATTTTCTCGTTTTAAATACCTCAACATTTGGCCTATTGCCGATGAAGTATTTACGCACTTTCCTTTTTTACACGGTGTTGATGCTCCTATGTATTATGTGGCGTTGATGACTTTTATACTTATTTTCTCCTCTGTTACGATGGTACTTGCAGTAGATGCGGGTCACCAGATGAAGAAGAATAAGGTGATTTGGTACATGTTCTTCACTATTCTTGGTGGAGTGATTTTCGTTGGCTCACAAGCCTGGGAATGGGCGAATTTCATTTCTGGAGAATATGGAGCTGTAGAGACGAAAGGTGGGAAAATCATTCAGTTTGTTAATCAAGAAGGAGAGCAGGTCACTTTAGAGTCTTTTGCAGTTGAGCTTCCTAGAGAGCGCACGCGTCTTACTAAGAATGAAGCTCTTTGGTACGTGTCAGAGAGCAGTCTTCCAGATTATGATCTGGCCGAAGTGGTTGAAGGCTTTAAGGCTAATCCAGATTTATTAGTGCGTACGCAGCTCTTAAATGAAGACGGTCGAAAAGTTATCCTATCTCGAGAAGAGTCGCTTGCCAAATTAGAGAATGATGGAGTGCAGGTTGTTCAGGGAGCTAATTTGGTGCATAATGAATATGGTCCGCCATTGTTTGCAGATTTCTTTTTCTTTATTACCGGTTTTCACGGTTTCCACGTATTTTCTGGTGTGATTATTAATATCATCATTTTTATTAATGTGATTTTAGGTACTTACGAGCGTAGAGGAAGCTATGAAATGGTTGAGAAAGTAGGTTTGTACTGGCACTTTGTAGATTTAGTTTGGGTGTTTGTATTTACATTCTTCTATCTAGTTTAATTTTAAAAAATTATTATTCCGCAAAGCGGAACTATTAAAAAATATATAATGGCACACGATTCAGCACATCATGGTTCAGCTACTAAAAGAATCTGGACGGTTTTTGGGATCCTTTCTATAGTAACGATTGTAGAAGTTGCTTTAGGTATCATCAGACCTGTGTTCTTAATTGAGACGCATTTTTTGAGAATGCACCTTCTTAACTGGATATTTATTGTTCTTACACTTTACAAGGCCTACTTAATTACTTGGGCATTTATGCATATGGAGCACGAGACTAAGGGTCTGCGACGTTCTGTAGTATGGACTGGGATATTTCTTGTTTGTTATTTGATCTTTATTCTACTTACCGAAGGAGATTACATTTTTGATGTATATAAAGAGGGGTATGTAGCCTGGGATTTTTAATCCGTTATAAAATTTTAAAAGACGACTTCGGTCGTCTTTTTTTATGTCTTGTTTTAATGCAAACGTTCTGTGATGTACCTTTGCACTCGGTTTCGGAAAGGGCTCCCGAAGTCGTATAAATAAATCCTAAATGACCCCAATTTAGAAGGTTTGGCTATGAGAAAGTATTTTGTCTTAGGTGTTTTATTTATCCTGCCTATCGTGGCCTATCTTTTCTTTGCTTCGGGAATTCACAATTTTGCAAAATTACCGGTACTTCAGGAAAATGTACCTGAGTTTGAAGCTATTTCAGGAGTTCAATTTCAGGACAAAATAACCGTCCTGGGTTTTTTAGGAAATACCATTGAGCGCGAAGGTGGTGACTTATTCAATTTAAATCAGAAGATCTTTAAACCTTTCCGGGAATTTGATGATTTTCAATTTGTATACCTTGTTCCTGAAACTATTGACGCAGCAGAACTGGATAAAGTCAGAACAGAGTTAGCGCGACTTACCGATATCTCAAACTGGTATTTTGTTAATCTTCCGCAGGAAACTATTGCGAGTGTTTTTGAAAGTTTAAATACACCCTATGATTTAATGGCTGATGGAGGTTCTAAGTATATTTTTATTGTTGATAAAGCCCGTAATTTAAGAGGCCGGGATGATGACGAGGATGAAGGAGTGCTTTACGGATACGATAGTTCAGACATTGCAGAATTGTCTAATAAAATGAAAGACGATGTAAAAATTATTCTTGCTGAATACCGTCTTGCTCTGAAAAAAAATAATGCAGATCGCTAGTTGATATGAATAGAAAGAAAACCTACATAGGCATTGCCGTAATAGTATTCATTTTTGGGATTATAGTGATTCCAAAAATAATAGATCGTCTCAAGCGTGGAGAAGTGGTTCAAAATGACCGCCTCAATGTCGCAAAGCTTAATAGCCAGGATAATGATGGAGAACTATCCTATATAAATATCAATGGCAAGGATCGAAAAGTACCGCATTTTGAATTTGTAGATCAAAATGGAGACACCATAACTGAAGATACTTATAATGGTAAAGTCTTTCTGGTCGAGTTCTTTTTTACGCGTTGTCCTACTATTTGTATTCCGATGAATCAGAATTTGGTTTTGATCCAAAATACGTTTGAGGACAACCCCGATTTTGGTATTGCCAGTTTCAGTATAGATCCTGAGCACGATACACCCGAGGTATTAAAAGAATATGCAGATCGTTACGGTGTTACAGACCCGGACTGGCATATGATGACTGGCGACCGTGAGGAGATTTATGAACTGGCAAACGTAGGCTTTAATCTATTAGCGCAGGAAAACCCAAACATTGAGGGTAACTTTCAGCATTCCGGCTTGTTCGCACTGGTTGATCAAAATGGGTTTATACGTTCGCGTAAAGACGAGTTTGGAAATCCTTTGATTTACTATCGTGGGTTTATCCCACAGGGAGCTGAAGAGGTTGAAGGTGAGGAGACTTCGCAAATAGATATACTCATCGAAGACATTAAAAAATTATTGAACAAGAACAAAAGTTAGATGAACGATCTTGCAAAGAAAGAAAAGTTATATAACAGATGGATTGTTATACTTTCGGTAGCCATACCCATTGCTGTAGCGCTGTTGTTTATGGTGCGTATTCCAAATGTAGAGCGATTGGGCTTTTTACCACCTATTTATGCTGGTATTAATGCCTTAACCGCAATATTGCTCATAACCGCTGTTATCCAAATCAAAAAAGGCAATCGAAGTCTGCACGAAAAATTAATGAAAACCTGTATTGGACTTTCAGTATTATTTCTGGTTTTATATGTGCTCTATCACGCGACCTCAGATTCAACAAAATTTGGCGATACTAACCTTGATGGAGTGATTTCTGATGCTGAAAATGCAGCAGTTGGGGTCTTTAAATATGTGTACTATTTTATTTTGATTACGCATATTTTATTGTCAGTTGGCGTGATTCCTTTTGTTCTTATAACCTATGTACGGGCAACATTAGGCAAATTTGAGCTGCATCGTAAAATTGCACGTATTACATTTCCGCTTTGGTTATATGTGGCCGTAACCGGGGTGGTGGTGTACTTTATGATATTTCCCTATTATCCAGTTTAATAAGTTATGTTGAAACGTTTTAGTCTTACTTTACTTTTTTTAATGCTGAGTTTTGCAATGCAGGCGCAGTGCGCGATGTGTCGTGCCGTATTAGAAAGTGAGACCGATAACAGCATGGCCGAAGGGGTTAATAATGGAATCGTATATCTTGCTGCAATTCCCTACCTGCTTATGGGAGGCTTAATTTATTTTATCTACCGAAGCAGGCGTAAATCTTCTTAGAAAAATGCGTCCTGCTTATTTCGAAAGTCTCTAAATGTTAATTATTTTAAGTTTAAATGTAACATTTACAGCTTTTGAGAGTCTATTTGGTAAGTTAAGTCTGAGATTTTCAGCCTTGCTGTATACTAAACCATCATTATGATTACCATTAAAGACCTCCATAAGTCCTATACTATGGGCGCTAATTCGCTTCATGTTCTCAAGGGAATAAATTTTAGTGTTGAAGAAGGTGAATTGGTGAGTATAATGGGTTCTTCAGGGTCTGGCAAATCTACGTTACTCAATATTTTGGGAATGCTTGATGAAGCGGATGAGGGGAGTTATACTTTGGATGGCACCCCCATTAAAAATCTGAATGAAAAGATCGCAGCCCGGTATCGCAATAAATTCTTAGGGTTTATTTTCCAGTCTTTTAATCTTATCAATTATAAAAGTGCTTTAGATAATGTAGGCATGCCTTTGTATTATCAAGGCATGAAACGTGCTGAGCGAACCGATAAAGCCATGGCTTACCTTGAAAAAGTAGGTTTGGCAAACTGGGCGCATCATATGCCTAATGAACTCTCCGGCGGGCAAAAGCAGCGTGTGGCGATCGCCAGAGCTTTAGCTTCTGATCCTAAAGTCTTGCTTGCTGACGAACCTACTGGTGCTTTGGATACCAAAACCAGCTACGAGGTGATGGAGCTAATACAGGGCATTAACGATGAGGGGAAAACCATTTTGGTTGTAACTCACGAAGATGATATCGCACACATGACAAAGCGTATTGTAAATCTTAAAGACGGGTTGATCATAGACGATACAAAAATCAATCAGGTAAGAGCGGCATCTCATGTTTAGTCTGGAGCGTTGGCAGGAAATATTTGAAACCATCCGGAAAAATAAACTCCGCACATTTCTCACAGGTCTCTCTGTAGCTTCGGGTATTTTTATTTTGGTCATTCTTTTAGCCCTTGGTCAGGGAATGCAAAACGGTATTTCAAAAGAGTTTGAGCGTGATGCTACAAACCGTATTTCTGTTTGGAGTGGTGTAACTTCTGTAGAATATAAGGGGCTTAATCCGGGCCGATTTGTAGAGATGACTAATGAAGATTACAATTACCTTATTGAGAAGTATGAAAATGATCTCGAATTTAAATCTGCTGTTTACCGTATATGGAGTGGTAATCTAACCTATGGTAAAGAAACTGGTAGTTATCGTGTTGAAGGAGTGTATCCTGATTATCAGTTTTTAGAAAATGAAAGCATGGTAAACGGTCGCTATATCAATTATTCAGATCAAGAGGATAAAACCAAAGTAGTGGTTATCGGCAATAAAGTAAAACAGGATCTTTTTGGCAAAAATGATGCCTTAGGTAAGCTCATTCAGGTTAACGGTATAAATTTTTATGTGGTCGGCGTTTACAGCGATCCTGGAGGAGAACGTGAAGAGACCCGTGTTTTTGTTCCGATATCTACAGCACAACGGGTTTTTGGCGGTTCAGATAAAGTACGTAATCTGGGTTTTACACTTAAACCAAAAGCAAACTTTGAAGCTACGCTCGCACAGTCTATCAATTTTTCAAATGAAATAGAAGCCTTTCTCAAGGAGCGTCATCTGATAGCTCCTGATGACACCAGTGCGATCAACGTAAATAACACGCTGGAAGAAGCAAAACGCTTTTACGATCTTATTGGGATGATAAAGCTTTTCTTTTGGGTGGTGGGGATTTTCACCATAATTGCCGGTGTAGTAGGAGTGAGTAACATCATGCTGATCATCGTAAAAGAGCGCACAAAAGAGATAGGTATTCGTAAGGCTTTGGGTGCCGAACCATGGTCTATAGTAAGCATGATTTTGCACGAATCTATATTTGTGACAGCTATTGCCGGTTTTTCGGGTCTGCTTTTTAGTATGACACTCCTGGAACTCGTAGGCCCTAATTTACAAATGGACTATATACGTAACCCTACTGTTAATTTTAATGTAGCAATAACAACCGTTTTTATACTGGTACTTTCGGGAGCGCTGGCGGGCTTTGTTCCGGCCTGGCGTGCAGCCCGCATTAAACCTATCGCCGCATTACGTGAAGAATAAAAAAGACCCTAAAGCTTATGTTTAGTAAAGACAGTTGGGATGAGATTATAGAAGCCTTAAGCCGAAATTGGTTTAGAACGGCTCTTACTGCTTTTGGGGTTCTCTGGGGGATTTTCATCCTGGTAATCCTCCTCGCCGCGGGTAAAGGTCTTGAGAACGGAGTTAAAAAAGATTTCGGAAACATCGCGACCAACAGTATGTTTATGTGGACGCAGGTGATCTCTAAACCCTATAAAGGTCTTCCTAAGGGGCGCCGCTTTAATTACGATCTTGATGATGTTGCGGCCCTAAAACAAAATATTCCTGAACTCCGCTTTGTCTCTCCCCGTAATCAATTAGGAGGTTTTGGTGGAGCAAACAATGTGGTGCGCGGCATTAATACCGGGGCTTTTGATGTGTATGGGGATTATCCTGAATATATAGAGCAGCAGCCCATGAATATTACCGCAGGGCGGTTTTTAAATTATGGTGATATTGAAGCAAAGCGAAAAGTTGCCGTTATTGGTGAAGGGGTACGTAATGCGCTTTACGATAAGGGCGAAGATTTTATAGGTACCTATATCAAAATAAACGGTGTCAATTTTATGGTGGTGGGTACCTATTCAATTGTATCCAGCAATGGGGACGCCGAAGAAGAACAGAAACAAATTTATGTGCCCTTTACTGCATTTTCTCAGGCATTTAATATGGGAAACAACGTAGGATGGATGGCGATTACAGCAAAAGACGGCTTTTCCATAACCAAATTAAAAGAACGGGTTTTCGACATTATAAAGACCAGACACAGCATTCACCCGGAAGATGATCGTGCCATAGGGAATTTTGATTTGTACGAGCAGTATCAAAAGGTTGACGGACTCTTTATCGCCTTAAAGGCAGTCGCTTATTTTGTAGGTATTTTAGTATTGTTGTCGGGAATTATAGGAATTAGCAATATCATGCTTATCGTGGTAAAAGAGCGTACTAAAGAAATCGGGATTCGTCGCGCACTGGGTGCCAGTCCGTGGTCTATACGCAGTCAGATTTTAACTGAATCGGTTTTCCTGACCTTGATTTCGGGTATGTCGGGTATTTCTCTTGGAGCTCTCGTGATTTATGTGCTCAACAAATTGCTGGATGCAAACGGTCCCGTAGAAATGTTTGCAAATCCCAGTGTGGATTTGTCAACCATCTTAATCGCATTATTCATTCTAATATCATCAGGTCTTTTAGCCGGATTTATACCGGCACAAAACGCAATTAAAGTTAAACCTATAGACGCATTACGCGACGAATAAAACATTATTAAAAAACGAATCTATTTTATGAAAAAATCTGTTACTATCATTATTCTGGTTGTCATAGGCCTTGTGTTTGTAGGCTCTCTGTATTACTTCTACCAGAAAAATCAGGAAGATCCGGTGGTGTATACTACCGAAAAACCCACCCGGCAAACCATTATCAAAAAGACGGTTGCTACTGGAAGTATTGTTCCTAATGAGGAGATTTTGATCAAGCCTAACATTTCAGGAATTATCGCTGAGATTTATGTGGAAGCTGGTCAGCTTGTAAAGCAGGGCGATTTGATCGCGAAAATAGACGTGGTTCCCAATGTGTCGTCTTTGGTAAGTGCAAAAAACAATATTCAAAGTGCCCGTAATCAGCTGGAGACGGCAAAGCTGGCTTATGAAAATCAAAAAAGTATATTCAGCAGACAAAGTTCGCTATACGAGCGCGGGGTAATTTCTGCAAATGAATTTGATATAAATAAACGCGAATACGACAGAGCTGTGCAGGAATGGCGGCAGCAGCAGGTAAGCTTGAATTCTGCAGTGCAGAATTACGATATTGTGCGTACCGGGACAACCGCTGGTTTAGGGAATGCGGCTACTACACAGGTCAAGGCAACTATAGATGGGATGGTTCTCGAAATTCCCGTTAAGGAAGGTAATCAGGTTATTGAAGCTAACAATTTTAACGACGGTACTACTATAGCGGCCTTAGCGAATGTAAATGACATGATTTTTGAAGGAAAGGTAGATGAAAGCGAAGTGGGTAAAATATCAGAAGGGCTACCGTTGGAGATTACTGTTGGAGCTATTGAAGATCGGAGTTTTGATGCTACCTTAGACTATATCGCGCCGAAGGGAATAGCCGAAAATGGTGCTATTCAATTTGAAATTAAAGGAACTTTGGCAAAAGTAGACTCAACCTTTATTCGGGCCGGTCTCAGCGCTAACGCTTCCATTATTTTAGACAAAGCCGAAGATGTACTTGCAGTAAAAGAGGCACTTATTCAGTATGATTCCAAAACGCAACAGCCCTTTGTTGAAGTTGAGGTAGGTGATCAGCAGTTTGAGCGTAGGGATGTCAAACTGGGAGTGAGCGACGGTATTTATGTAGAAATCCTCGAAGGAGTACAGCCTGATGACGCTATTAAAGTGTGGAATGCTGCCGTTCCGGTTCAATCCTTTTAGACCAAATTAAAAATCAGATGTAACATTTCTGATAAAACAACTACTTATCAAACAGAATTTCAATTATGAAGAATATTTTAGTCATTTTTCTTTTGGTTTTTACAGTATTTTCCGGCTTCGCTCAAGAGAAGTGGACCCTGCAGCAGTGCATACAACGTGCACTTGACAAAAACATTCAGATACGCCAGGCAGAACTGGATCGCGATGCCGCTGAGTTGGACAAGCTTGATGCTACCGGCAACTTTTTGCCAAGCATAAGTGGTAGTGCCAGTGTTTCAGAAAATACTGGTTTGAGTTTTAACCCGGTTACTAACAATGCTCAGACCACTACGTTTCTATCAGCTACCGGTAGACTTAATGTCGGGTACACACTTTTTGATGGTCTTCGAAACTTTAGACAGGTTCAGCGCGCAAAGTTTACTGCTCTCGCAGCACAATATAACTTGGAAAAACTTGAAGATGATATCGCCCTAATCGTGGCTAACGGATATCTTCAGGTGATTTTAAATAAAGAAAACCTTAAGGTTTTACAATCGCAGAATGAAGTGACGCTTCGTCAGATTGATCAGACTAAAGAACTTGTAGATGGAGGTGTTTCGCCACGTGGAGATTTACTGGAAGTACAGGCTCAGAATGCCACCGAATTACAAAACATAGCAGCTGCTGAGAATGCCGTTCAAATTTCACTCATTAGTCTTGCTCAAACACTGCTCATAAGAGATTATAGAAATTTTGATATTGCTGAAGGGGATTTCAATATCTATGGAGAAGAAATTTTAGCCCTTAGCCCGGAGCAAATTACACAGTCTGCTAAAGAAGAGCGCTATGAGATCAAAATAGCTGAAAATAATCTGGACATCGCAGAAAAGGATGTGCAAATTGCAAAGGGTGCTCAGTATCCTACGATATCTGCGTTTTTTGGTTACGATACCCGCTATACAGATGCGAACTCATTTTCACAGAGTATTAATCCTGATAATCCGTTTACCACAGAGCAAATAGGTGTGGTTGAAGCTACAGGACAGTCAGTGGTTGGACAGTCGCCTAACTTTATAAGCAATATTGTTAAGCCCGATCCATTTATTGACCAGTTGTATCAAAATGATGGTATAGGATATGGTTTGTCGCTCAATATTCCTATTCTCAACGGGTTTCAGGCGCGTAACAACGTAAAACGTAGCAAAATTGCTGCAGATCGTGCGGCTATCAATCTGGAGCAGGCACAACTTGATTTGGAATCCAATGTTTATCAGGCTTATTTGGATGCGCAGGGGGCTTTAAAAACTTTTCAGGCCGCTGAAGCCGCGGTAGAATCTCAGGAACTGGCTTATTCTTATGCTAAGGATCGCTATGATGTAGGTTTGATCAATGCATTTGACTTTAGTCAGGCCAAACAACGATACGACAACACTCAAATTGATCTCAATCGGGCTAAGTACGATTATATATTTAAATTGAAAGTACTAGAACTTTATTTTGGAGTGCCTGTAGATCAATTGAAGTTTTAATATTTAGAAAACTCTGATTTATTTTTTAAACGATGAAAAAAAAGACCTTACTCATTATTCTTGCTGCTATAGTTGTTCTTATCTTAGGACTCATTGGAGCCAAAAAAGCAGGGCTTTTTGGTAAATCGGGAAATTTTAAACCGGTTGAAGTGCAGGAAATTGCACTTGAAGATGTAGTAGAAACTGTCGCGGCTACTGGAAAGATTCAGCCGGAGGTAGAGGTTAAAATTTCTTCGGAAGTTTCCGGAGAAATCATCGAGCTTCCCGTTGTAGAAGGCCAGCAGGTAGAGAAAGGAGACCTGCTCGTTCGTATCAATCCAGATTTAATTCAGTCTGCATTAACCCAGGCACAGGCTTCTTTGCAAAATATACGGGCAAACTTATCACAGGCTGAGGCTACTTTAAAGAATGCAAAAGCTAATTACGAGCGTAATAAAACCTTGTTTGATAAAGGTGTAATTTCAAAATCTGCCTGGGATCAATCAGTTTCTGATTATGAGGTGGCACAGGCCAATGTAAAATCGGCTTACTACAGCGTGCAGAGCGCAGCGGCTAATGTAAATCAGTCTCGAGACAACTTATCGCGTACAACCATTTATGCGCCTATAAGTGGTACCATATCAAGACTTGATGTGGAGCTGGGAGAACGCGTTGTGGGAACGCAACAAATGGCGGGTACCGAAATCATGCGGGTCGCCGATCTGGGTAATATGGAAGTTGAGGTTGACGTAAACGAAAATGACATTGTAAAAATCAATATTGGTGATTCTACACGAGTTGAGGTCGATGCCTATTTGAAGAAAATTTTTAAAGGAGAAGTAACCGAAATTGCGAACTCTGCTGAAAGTAATCTGACCGCAGATCAGGTTACCAATTTTAAAGTAAAAGTGCGTATACTTGAACAGTCTTATTTAGATTTGCTGGAAGGCAAGTCAGAAAGATATTCGCCTTTTAGACCCGGAATGACGGCGACCGTTGATATCATTACCCAAAGTATTAAAAATGCGGTTGCAGTACCTATAAGTGCTGTGGTCATTAAAAGTGACACTACCCAAACCAATGTCGCTTTTGGAGAGAATCAATATGAAGCTGTATTTGTAAAAGAAGGGGACAAAGCCGTTCTGAAGCATATTACTACAGGTATTCAGGATGATTCCGATATTGTAATTACTTCTGGTCTTGAAACCGGGGAGACTGTAATTACCGGACCATACAACACGGTTACCAAATTACTCAAGGACGGGGATCAGGTAGAGGTTAAAAAAGATGCTAAATTTGGGCCTTCAGAAGAAGACTAAATTATGGCAATATTCCTGTGTATAGAAACCACGACTACTAATTGCTCTGTAGCCCTGGCCAAAGATGATATGGTTGTGGCTTTTAAAGAAGATATGGGGCTCAATTATTCACACGCTGAGCGTCTGCATATCTATATTGCAGAAGTACTTAAAGAGGCCGATATTCCTAAATCAGAAATCGATGCGATAGCCGTAAGCAAGGGACCGGGCTCCTATACGGGTTTACGAATAGGCGTAAGTGCGGCAAAAGGCCTTTGCTTTGCGTTGAATATTCCTTTAATTGCTACAAATACGCTGAAAGCATTGGCGATGCAGGTAAATGATTCCTGCGACTATATCATTCCGGTGCTTGATGCCCGCCGAATGGAAGTTTACAGTGCGGTCTTCAATGCAGATTTTGATGAGGTGCGGGGTATTAAGGCTCAAATTGTAGCAGAAGATTCTTTTACTAATTACCTGAATAAAGGTAAAGTTGTTTTTATCGGTAATGGAGCAGCAAAGCTGAAAGACCTCATTACCCATCCCAATGCTCGATTTAATGATGTTGCATTACCCTCGGCACGTGAAATGGTTACTCTGGCAAATGCAAAATATAAAATAAGCGACACCGAAGATGTCGCTTATTTCGAGCCTTATTATCTAAAAGACTTTTATGTTACTTCAAAAAAGAAGTAAAGCTTATTTCCCTGTGAAGCTTGCTCCACTTTCGTTAAAGACGTGAACATCGCGTTGTGGAAATGGAATCACAATACCTTGCTCTTCGAGTCTGCGTTTACCTTCTTCAAGCACATACCAGTGTAGTGCCCAATAATCATCATTTGTTGCCCAGAAGCGTAAGGACATATTTACAGAACTGTCGGCAAGTTCAGTAACTACAATCATAGGTTCGGGATGCGGGTCGTGTAATACAGTATCCTGCTCATTAACGAGCTTGAGAAGAATTTCTTTGGCAAGTTTAATATCGCTTTCATAAGAAATACCCCAGGTCTGAGCGTTACGACGAATACCCTGAGACGTGTAATTGATGATGTTGTCATTAGAAAGCTTTCCATTAGGGATAATGGCTTCCTGATTTCCAAATGTGATGAGGCGCGTGTTAAAGATTGAAATTTCTTTAACCGAACCGTCAACGCCCTGAGCAGAAATCCAGTCACCTACTTTAAAAGGTCTTAGTAAAAGAATGAGTACGCCTCCAGCAAAATTGGCTAGCGAACCTTGTAGGGCTAAACCAATCGCCAAACCGGCTGCACCTATTACAGCAATTAATGAAGATGATTCTACTCCTAGCTGGGTAATAACAACCACAAATAGGAGGATTTTTAAAGTCCAATTGATAAGATCCTGAATAAATTTTTCAAGAGTCAGATCGTAATCTTTTTTAGCGAAGAATTTTTTTACCAGTCGGTTGATGATTTTGATAATCCATAGACCAGCAATAAGTAGGAGAATTGCCCCTAAAAGACTGGGTAAAAAGTCAATAATTTTTTCGCCAAATTTATTGGCATAATCTTCCACTTGGTTGATGTCAAATTGCATATTTAAATTTTTTACAAAGGTCTGGGATACACGGCAGAAATAAAAAATACCGCTGTTTAAATTACGTTAATTCTGATGCCTGAATCCAACTTCAGTTTACTTAGAATAATAGATCTTTACTAGCAATAAAAAACCCGCAGTTAATCACTGCGGGTTTTTATTTTTAGATGAGTTGTCTTTATTTTACTTCAAAGCTAATTTTAACGTTCACTCTAAATTCTGAAACGGTATCTCCCGTTACAACTGCGCTCTGCTCACGTACATAAACTGAGCGAATATTTTTTATTGTTTTTGAAGCTTCTTTAACTGCGTTTGCAGTAGCTTGTTCCCAACTTTTATTAGAACTCGCCATTACCTCTATAACTTTTAAAACTGCCATAATTATCTTTTTTGGTTATTAATTTTGTTGATTCCTCAATTTACGATAATTCGGGCACTTATGCTTTAATGATTTGTTAATCTACCTATCCGTTTATGGCTTCAACACTGTTGATTCTGCCTTGTAACATTTCTTTTAGCATAGTTTCAATTCCGTTTTTAAGGGTAAAGGTTGAAGAAGGACAACCACTGCAAGCGCCTTGCAATACAACCTGTACATTTTTGGTTTCCGGATCATAATGCTTAAACATAATGTTTCCGCCGTCACTCGCTACTGCCGGCTTTACATACTCCTCAATGATGTTTGCAATTTCTTTTGAAGTGTCATCCAGATTTTCAAAATCCTGTTCTTTTTGCGCTTCAACCGCTTGAGGGGTTTTCTTGAAATTTTCAGAAATGATTTCTTTTCCGTCCTCGATCCAGTTTTTGATAAACTCACGTACTTCCTGAAAAACAGAATCCCATTCTGCTACCTCAAACTTCTGGATACTAACATAGTTAGAATCCATAAATACTTCTTTTACAAAGGGAAAGTGGAAAAGTTGAAGCGCTAAAGGAGCATTTTTGGCTTCATCAATATTTTTAAACTCCAGTGTTTCGGTAACGATCTTTTTATTGGTCACGAATTTGAGTACAGCCGGGTTTGGTGTGCTCTCAGCATAAACAGTTACCGGTATTTTTTTTGAAGCGGTATCTTCAATAATAACAACTCCGTTATCATTCAAAAAGTTTTCGAGCTGGCCAGCCAACTCATCCTGAACGTCAATCCAGTCTACAATGTTGAACTTTTCTACCGCTACAAAATTCTGAGAGATGTATACCGTCTTTACAAATGGCAGGTAAAATAATTGTTGTGCCAAAGGCGAATTTTTAGCCTCATCAATGTTGTGAAACTCGTAACTGTTGTGGTCTACAAGAAACTTATTGGCCTGAAATTTTTTAATTGCAGGATTGGATGTAGGCTCTATCGTGATTGCAAAGTTGCTCATGGTGAAATTTTTGCTGCAAATTTAGCCAATTTAACCCGGATGTGTATTTTTTTAGCAGCCTAACTCGCGTAGCAATCATAATTTATTTAGATTTACAGCGTTAGGCTTACAATGGTACTAACGGCATTTTCATAAGCTTCATGTTATATAAAAAAATACTCTTCAGTTTACTGCTTTTATGGGGCTTATCGAGCCGGGCACAAGAAGGAATACCGGTGTATTGGGATTATCTGACCGAAAATCTGTATTTATTGCATCCCTCGATGGCAGGTGCCGCTAACGCTAATCAAATACGCTTAACCGCAAGGCAACAGTGGTTTGATGTAGAAGATGCACCCAATCTCTATACAGCTTCAGTAAATGGAAGGGTGGGCGAGAAGGTAGGTCTTGGAGCTATTTTGTTTTCTGATGAAAACGGAAACTTTTCCCAGCGCGGTGTTTTTGCCACTTTTGCGTATCACTTATTGCTGTCCCGTAACTATGTAGACCTAAATCAGCTGTCATTTGGAGTCAATGTAGGTGTTATGCAAAACACCCTTGATGAGAGCGCTTTTGATTTAACTGATTTTGATCCGATCATTTCCGGCGGAAGCCAAACAGATAACTACTTTAATGTAGATATTGGGATGTCTTATTATTTCCTGGATTTTTACGCACACGCCACTGTGAAGAATGTTTTGCCGCGGGAGCGCGCCATCTTTACACCACAATTAGAATCAACCAATCAACGCCGGTATCTTGCCTCTGTGGGTTATGTTTTTGGAAAATATAACAGTCCGTGGAGCTATGAACCCTCTTTGATGTTTCAGGCTACTGATGAGACTCAGGAGGTAAGTGTTGATGTTAATGGAAAAGTATACCGCAAGTTTGACTGGGGTAAATTGTGGGGTGGTCTTTCATACCGTCGCAATCTCGATGGAGCACAATATTTAAATGGTGACGGAAGCGTGACCAGTCAACGGTCGCAATATCTTACTCCGTTTTTAGGTGTTACGTATAAAAGTTTCGTAGTAGGGTATACGTATACCTATCAACAAAACGATATCGTATTGAGCAATGGCTTTCATCAGATTACATTAGGTTATGACTTTGGTGAACGACGTGAGCCATACGAGTGTAACTGCCCGGCGATTAACTAAAAATCCAGAAATTCTACTTTTTTGTTTATTTCAACATCTTTTATGATGTTGGTAAGTATTTCTACAGATGCGTTAGTATAGAGTTTGTGATTTCCCCTTTCTTCGGAAATACTTATTAAGGAATTTAATTCCAAAATCTTTTGGGTTTGAACGGCTACTGCCCGGCCACTATCTATAATTTGTACTCCGTCTGGAAGCATTTCTCTTAAAATAGGGATCAAATAAGGATAATGACTGCATCCTAACACGAGGTAATCAATCTTGGCGGAAATCATAGGTTCAAGATACGATTGCAATAATTCGCGTGTTTCGGGCGTGTTAATGAGCCCGTTTTCTATGCGCTCAACAAGACCTTTGCCTATAACTTCTATCACGTTCAAATCACTCGCATATAGGCTTGAGGTCCTAGCAAAAAGTGCACTACTAAGGGTTCCTTTGGTTGCTAAAATTCCAATGGCCTTACTTTTAGAAGATAGCGCTGCCGGTTTAATGGCTGGCTCGATTCCTATAAAAGGCACTTCAAAATTCGATCTGAGATAATCTATTGCGTTTGTAGTAGCTGTATTGCAGGCAACCACGATAAGCTTGCAATTAAGTTTAAGTAATTTTTTGGTGTTTTTTACGGAAAGCTTAAGAATGTCATCGGCTGACTTTTCGCCATAAGGGGCATTACTACTGTCTGAAAGATAGATGCTGTTTTCGTGCGGAAGGAGATGAATTACTTCTTTCCAGATCGAAGTTCCGCCTACGCCACTGTCAAAAAATCCTATGGGTTGTTTACTCATAGTCCAAAAATAAAAAACTGCCCTTTCGATTGCTCAAAAGGGCAGTGATTTTAATTATCTTTTAAAGAAATTAGATACCTAATTCTTTTTTCACATCTGGCATAAGATCGTAACCATCAGCAAGAATTAAACCGGTTCCGGTAGTGCTGTCAAGTACATATTTAAAGCCTTTTGCACGAGCTACTTTTTGAATGGCAGTACGGGCTTTTTCAACGATAGGTTGTAAGGCTTCACCTTCTTTCTTTTGAAGATCTCTCAATGCATTCTGACGGTATTCCATAATTTTATTACGGGTTTGCTCTACCTCAGCCTGACGCTGTAAATTTGTTTCGTCAGTTTGGTTAGGAGCTTCATTACCATAACGGGTCATGGTTTTCTTCAGCTCTTCTGCCATGCTGTTCATCTCTGCATCGTATGAGCTTTGTAATTTTTCTAAGTCGGCCTGTGCCTGTTTGTATTCGGGCATAGAGGTAAGCAACTCCTGAGTTGCGATGTGTGCAACTTTTAAATCTTGAGCCTGCATAAATCCTGTCGTTCCTAAAATTAGGGCTAAGGCTACAACTAGGGTTTTAACGTGTTTCATTTTTCTGATATTAAGTGTTATAATTATTTAAAATGTAATCGCCCTTTTAGACTCGTGACCGGAGTAAATTTTTATTTTATTGAATCTTTTTTCTTTTTTCTACTTTCTAAAATACTATCTCTTCTGCGCTGGCGCTCTTCTAAAATTTGTTGCCTGCGCTGCTCAGGGGTTAAGGTGCCCGGTGGATTTTCTCCAGGCAAACCCGGTGGGTTGCTTGATGTATTACCACCAGATCGCGCTGCTTCAATAGAGTCTTTTCTACGTTGACGTTCTTCTAAAATTTCGCGTCTGCGGCGTTCAAACTCTTCTTTTTTCGCATTCTGTATTGAATCTCTAGTAGCTCTTCGAGCTTCGATGAGCTGCTCGCGTTCGGTTTGTTTAGCCTCAGCTGCCGCCTCGCGTGATTCACGTTCGCGTACTTCCTCAACACTCAACGACTCACTGCGCTCTAAATCTTCTTTATCAGAACGTGATTGTACCTGAGTGCGTTTTGAAGAACGTTTTATACTTAACAGAACCTGATCGCTTACATCGTGCCGCTTATCGGCATACAACATAACCAGATCTGACGATTTATCAAGCACAAAGTCATATTGTCTGGCATTGCCTATCTCCTGAACCGCATTAAAGACCTGGTCCTGTATAGGCTCTATCAAAACACTGCGTTGCTTCATCAAATCTCCTTCAGGTCCAAAACGCTTTTGTTGATATTCCAAAATTTCATTTTGCATAAAACGAATCTCATCTTCCCGCTCCTTAATAAGCTCCTGAGTAAGCAATACTCTTTCGTTTTCTAGCGCCTGTTTCATTTGCTCCACTTCATTGTTTCGTTTTTCAATCTCGCTTTTCCATTCGGCAACCCTTTTGTCAAGTTGTGTCTGAGCTTCCTGATACTCCGGTACATTTTCTAATATGTAATTCATATCGACGTAACCTATTCGAATACTACGTTGTGCTTTAGATTCTGCACCCAGCATAACCAGGATTAGACTGAAAATAAAAACGTGTGTTCTCATAGATAATACTACTTTAGAAAATATCGTGCCAAAATTAAAACTGCTGGCCTATGATGAAGTGTGTTTCCCATCCGTTAGGGCCACCCACAGTACCTGGGATAGGATCAAACCCATATCCAAAATCGATACCCAGCAAGCCAAAGGCCGGCATAAATATACGAATACCTGCACCAGCAGAACGGTTCACTAAGAACGGATTATAGTCTCTAAAATTGTCAAATGATGAACCGGCTTCTGCAAATACTAACGCATAAATAGACGCGGAAGGTTTTAACGTAATCGGGTAGCGTAGTTCAAACTCAAATTTATTATAAATCGTAGCCCCATCGTTGGGATCCAAATCCGGATTTTCGGATCGGTCTTGCGGAAGTACAGACTGATTAGGATATCCTCTTAATCGAATAACTTCACGCCCGTCTAGTGCAAAACCTCCTAAACCATCACCCCCAAGGAAGAAACGGTCAAAGGGTGGTATGCCACGATCGTTGTTGTAAGCACCTAAGAAACCAAATTCTGTTTTACTGCTCAGAACCAGTTTACCTATTAAAGAAGTAAACCATTGACCTTCAAACTTTACTTTGTAGTACTCAAGCCAGTTAAAACGTTCCTGGTCAATTTGAGCTACAGCCTGACGGTCACCTGCCGCAAGAGCAGCAGCTCTATCATCAGCAAGCTGTTTGTAATCGGTGCCATTCCATAACGAGTAGGGAGGAGCAAGTTTTGCAGTTAAATTGAATTTAGATCCAGATCGAGGGAAAATTGGGTTGATGTCTGTTTCGTTACGCGAAATACCAATGGTGTATGCAAGGTTTTCAGATGAACCGTTACCAAAAGTGAACAGACCCACGTTATAGTTTTTTAAATCAAAATGCTGAAAACTTATCGCGTGAGATATTGTAAAATAGTTATCAGGTACTTCAAGGCGTTTGGCTAAGCCGATAGAACCACCGGTAATGAGAAAACGCTGATCTCTATCGGGCCTTGCACGGCGCCCGGAGCTAAAGTCAAAGCGATACTGCACACTATGCGAAAAACTTAATTGTAATTGTACTGGTTTTTTACCGCCTAACCAGGGTTCAACGAGTGAGGCACTGTAGGTTTGGTAAAAGGTACTTGCCTGAGCGCGTAGGCTGAATTTCTGACCGTCACCCATAGGTAATGGTTGATAAGCTTCTTTGTTGAACAGATTTTGAATAGAGAAGTTGTTGAACGAAAGTCCTAAAGTTCCTACGAAGCCACCGCCACCATAACCACCTTGTAGTTCGATTTGGCTGGCCCCTTGTTCTACAAGAGCGTAGTTGATATCAATGGTCCCGTCATACGGGTTTGCATTTAAGAACTGCGGATTAAGCTGTTCCGGATCAAAGAAGCCGGTTTGCCCTAATTCACGAGTCGTTTGCAAAACAGCAGCCTGGCTGTAACGCTGACCGGGACGGGTGCGCAGATTACGGTAAATTACGCGGTCTTTAGTTTTGTCGTTACCGGTAATGGTAATACGGTCAAAATACGCCAGTTTACCTTCGGTAATACGTATTTCAAAATCTATGGTATCGTTTTCTACGTTGGTCTCAACCGGATTGATTGAGGAAAATAAATAACCGCTGTTTTTATAAAGGTTAGACAGGTCGTCAGCATTAGGGTCCCCATCTTTAGAAATACGCTCTTTAAGTAATACTCCGTTGTATACATCCCCTTTCTCAAGCCCCAGTTGTCGGGCAAGTTCGCGGTCAGAATAAACCGTATTTCCTAAGAAATCTATATCACCAATGTAGTATTTGTCTCCTTCCTCAACAGTAAGTTTAAGGGTAATCAAATCCTCTCCACTTTTAATAAGCGTGTCAGAAACGATTCGGGCATCTCTAAAACCTTTCTCCTTGTATTTGTCAATTACAGAAACTTTATCCTCTGCATAGTCTTCTGCAATATATTTTGAACGTTTCCAGAAGCGAATGAAATTTTTCTGCTTGGTGTTTTTCATCTGCTTCCGCAGCTTAGAGTCAGATAGCTGGTCGTTGCCAATAAAATCGATATCCTCAATTTTAACCCGGTCGCTCAATTCAATATTTACAAGCATGTCCACTTTTTGACCCGCAAGAGAATCTGTTACCGGTCTGGTGATGATGGTTACCTTTGAGTTAAGGTATCCTTCTTTCTTGTATTTGTTTTCAATATAGTATTTGGTTTTGGTAATCAGGTTTTCGGTTACTTTAGTACCTTTCTTAAGATCATTATCTTTGATAATGTCTTTGGTCTTTTTCTCCTTAATACCGGTTATTGTAACCTTGTTGAGTTCAGGAACCTCTTCAATTTCAAACTTAAGATCAACAACATCACCATTGATGGTGGCGTATAGATTGATGTCGCTAAATAGGTCAAGATCCCAAAGCTTTTTAATCACATTGCTGATGCGGTCTCCGGGAAGGTAAACCTGCTCGCCGGATCTTAGGCGGGTAAACGCAATTACGGTTTGCTCGTTGTACTGTTTTGCACCTACAACCGATATCTCACCGATGGTATATTGTTTACCGTTTGAAACGGGTAAATCTTGCTGTGCAAAAAGGGAGGTAAACGTAAAACAGCTTACTAATAGGGACATTAAAAGGCGCTGTTTAACAGGCATCTGTTTAATTAATTTGCTCACTCGTCTTTCCAAATCGTCGTTCTCTTTTCTGATAATTATAAATTGCTTCGTACAGATGTTCTTTTGTAAAATCGGGCCACAAGACCGGCGTAAAATAGAGCTCGGCGTAGGCTATTTGCCACAATAAAAAATTACTTATACGTTGCTCACCGCTGGTGCGTATAAGTAAGTCTACGTCAGGCAAATCGTGCGTGTACAAATGCTCTTTAATGACTGACTCGTTTATTGAATGTGGCGAAATTAAGTTTTTTTTAACTTTTTGACTGATTTCCTGAACAGTTTTTATAAGCTCTTCTCGCGCTCCATAACTCAGAGCAAGGGTAAGCTTTAATCGGCTGTTGTCTTTGGTTTTTTCGATTACCTCATTAAGCTCATTTTGAGCTTTTGAGGGCAGGCTATTCAGGCTTCCTATGGCTGACAGGGAGATGTCGTTATCCTGAAGCGTTTTAATCTCTTTTTTAAGAGATGAAACTAAAAGATTCATCAAGGTGTCTACCTCAAGCTTAGGTCGGTTCCAATTTTCGGTAGAAAAGGCATAAAGCGTAACGTAGGGTACGCCGAGCTCTGCACAAGCTTCAATGGTTTCGCGCACTGCCTTAGTTCCTTTTTTATGTCCTTTAACCCGTAATAATCCTTGATTCTTGGCCCATCGCCCGTTGCCGTCCATAATAACAGCGATATGGGCGGGCAATCTTTCAAGGTTAATTTGGTTCAAAAATTCCATCTAAATTGTTTTAAAAACCGCAGTAGCATGGTTGCCTGCCAAAGGTATAAGTTATTGTCAATCCTGAAAACATATACCAGTCATTATTATTGATGTTGCCAAAACTTACTCCACCATACGCTTCATCACCAGGAAAACTGCCATCCAGATTATCTGCAAAAGTATAGCGAGCCCCCACTTCAACTGCCAGAACAAAACTACTGCTTACCTGAGCCTTGAAACCCAGAACCATTGGGATGGCAAGGTCAAACTCACGATCTGTTTTTACCAGATCATTTTCTACCGCATCAAGTGCAAAAGAATCGTGGTAAAAACCTGTAAGCCCTGTATACAGGTAAGGACTTGCAGGTCTGTTAAAACTGGCGTGCATGTCAAAATCCCAAAAGGTATACTCAATTCCCAACGAGCCCTCAATTAGCGAACCGCTAAATTGATAGCTCCGGTCCTGCCTGCGTAAATCATCACTGTCCAGGTCTGAAGCCTGCAGGTTTGCATACAATATACTGGCTCTAAATGCGTGTCTTGGGCTGCGATTCCACTTTGCAATACCACCAAGTACCAGAGCATTTGGATCGATGTAATTTGACTTACCTACATCTCCTATAAAGTTGCTGCCCCCGGCATAGAGACCTATTTCGTAAGTCTGGCCTATTCCGTTAGCACAAAAAAGCAGCGCAAAAATAAGAACTGTAAAATACTTCATCGATTTTAAAAAGTTTGCAAATATAACACTATTGTCTCGTGTCGCGTCATGCGATCTTTTTCTTCCTCATAAACAGGAAGTACGCTGATTTATTGTTTAGTTGCGCTTGTCTTCGCCCCAAAGTAGTTTTTTGCGGAGCGTGGTTAAAAACGTGTCTTCTTCAAGCAAAACCAGTTTGATGTTAAATGGAGCTTTGGTTAGTGTCATTTCAGTCTCTACCGGTAAGGTAGCAATACGTGAATCTAAAGAGACCAAATGATCGGCCTCACGACCACTAACCTTTAATTTTATTTCAGTGGAGTCTGGTACGACAATAGGCCTCGCGTTGAGGTTGTGTGGAGCAATAGGCGTAATAATAAAGCTTGAGGTTTTCGGCATAATTACCGGTCCTCCGCAGCTTAGACTGTAGCCTGTAGATCCTGTGGGAGTAGATATAATAAGACCGTCTGCCCAATAATTGGTGAGGTGCTCTCCATTTAGCGAGGTTTCTACCGAAATCATTGAGGTAGAGTTTTTCCGACTTACGGTAATCTCGTTAAGTGCAAAATTGAGCTCTTCTAGCGTGGCATTTGGTGAGGAAGACTTGATACTTATAAGTGACCTTTCCGTTATACTGTAATTGTTTTTGAGTATTTCTTCGACTGAAGAGACCAGTTTTTCTTTATTCACGGTGGCCAGAAAGCCCAGCCTGCCTGTGTTGATGCCGACGATGGGAATATTAAGATCGCGTACGTAGGTAATGGTTTGAAGAATGGTTCCGTCTCCGCCTATACTAAAAAAGAGGTCATATGAATTGTCAAGTTCTTCAAAGGTGCTAAAATGTGAATATGTTTTATCAATATCTTCATTGTCGTGAATAAGCTTTAAAAAATGCTCTTCAATAATGACTTCGACACCTTTTTGATCGAGTAAATCAAGAAGCTGTTGAACGTATTTGCCTGAATTCTTGTGATAAAATTGCCCGTAGATACCTACTTTCATAAAATGAGATTAGATGTTTAGGTACTTCTCGAGGTATTGAGAGCGCTCTCTGAGCTCTTTAACGAAGGCGTCTTCCTGATGTTGCGACACAATAGTGTAACCGTATCTTCTAAAGGCCTGCAATATAGTGTTGAAACTCGTATCAGCGCCTATTTTGATTGATATTTGAGCGACATCATTAGCGATGCGGGAGATAAACGCACCCAAAATTTTTCCGTCATTAGATTCTACAATCTGGCTTACTTCACTAAAGCTGAAGTCGTGTATACCATGCTCAATTACAATAATACTGCCTGTTTCGTTAAGAAACGGGGTGTTGTTAAAATAGGTCATAACATCCGCCAGCTCATAGTAGCCTAGATAAGTGGCGCTTTCTGCATCAAGTACTGGCATCAGGTTGGTACTGTTCTGCGCAAAGATCTCTACTACATTAAGCCAGTTTGTCTCGGTAGTTACAAAAAAGACTTCATACATATGGGCATAATCTGCAATCAGCTCAGACGCTTCCAGGCAATGCACGTCATTTTCATTGAGGCAACCTACGTAAACTCCTTCACGTGTGATCGGAATATGGGAATAGGTGGTCTGCGAGAATAATTCCTGTGCATCACCTATCTGGCGCTTTTCTTCAAGCGGATCGATGTCTTTTAATATATAATCGGTTATTTCCATAGCTGCTAATAAAGCAATTTAATTAAAAAAGTAAGGGGCAACGCCCTGTTACTTTGTATTTTTACGCACAAAGTTACAATTATTGAAATGACTAAATTAAGCGTAAATGTTAATAAGATCGCAACCTTGCGAAACGCGCGAGGGGGTAATGTACCAGACCTCGTTAAAACATCTCTGGATATAGAATCTTTTGGAGCACAAGGTATTACCATTCATCCGCGTCCCGATGAGCGGCACATACGTTATCAAGATGCGCGTGATCTCAGGGAAGTGGTTAAGACCGAATTGAATATTGAAGGGAATCCTGTTGAGAAATTCATAAATCTGGTTCTTGAGGTAAAACCTGCTCAGGTCACACTGGTTCCCGATGCAGTGGATGCCATTACCTCAAATGCGGGATGGGATACCGTGGCACACCGGTCCTTTCTACAAGAAGTTATAGCAGAGTTTAAGTCTAATGGAATACGAACATCCATATTTGTTGATCCAATACTCGAAATGGTAGAGGGAGCCAAAGAAACCGGTACAGACCGCATAGAGTTGTATACCGAAGCTTTTGCGGTAGGCTTTAAAGAAGGTCGTCCCAATGCTGTGAAACCTTATGTTGAGGCCGCACTATTGGCGCAAGATTTAAATTTGGGTTTGAATGCAGGGCACGATCTTTCCCTTGAGAATATTAAATTCTTTGCAGACAGTATTCCCGGACTTCTTGAGGTTTCTATAGGCCATGCCCTTATCGCTGAATCACTCTATAAGGGTCTAGAGAATACAATTCAGTCTTATCTAAAAGCGCTTTCCTAATGAGTTTACACAGCAGTATTACAGGTGAGGGAAAAGCTTTTGTTATTCTACATGGGTTTTTAGGAATGGGCGATAACTGGAAAACTATGGCCAATCAGTTTGCTGATGCGGGTTATGAGGTTCATCTGGTAGATCAGCGCAATCACGGTCGTAGCTTTCATAGCGAAGTTTTTAATTATGATGTACTGGCGGCAGACCTAAAAGAATATTGTGATGAGCATAATTTGAGCGATATCATTTTAATGGGTCATTCCATGGGGGGTAAAACTGCAATGTTTTTTGCGATGCAATTTCCTGAGCTACTTGATAAATTGATTATCGCAGATATAGGTCCTAAATATTACGCGCCCCATCATCAGGAAATTTTAGATGGGCTTAAAGCATTGTCAGAAAATGACTCTGCTCGCAAGTCGAGGGGAGATGCAGATGAGTTCTTGAGTTCACATATCAAAGATTGGGGCACGCGCCAATTTTTGCTTAAGAACCTCTATTGGCAAAAAGATAAAACACTTGCTTTGCGAGTAAACCTTCCGGTATTGACGCGCGAAGTGGAGGCTATTGGGCAGGCGCTTCCTACACAAACAATTTATGAGGGCGATGTGCTGTTTTTAAATGGTTTGAAATCGAACTACATTACACCTGAAGATAGCGCTTTGATTGGGGCGCATTTTCCCAACTCTCAAATCACTGGAATAAAAGATGCTGGACACTGGCTTCACGCTGAAAATCCGGAAGATTTCTACGCTGAAGTGATGCGTTTTTTAGGTAAAGACTAGTTGCTCTTGTTAAAAAGTTAGTTTATTAAGAAAAAGTCTGGAATATTTTGACTGTTTAAAGCACTTCGGGATGCCTAAAAGGATTTAATATCCTGTTCTTATTATAGTATTCATAAAAATCATTCAATTATTCTAAGAACTCAGGAAAATTTTATAACATTGTTTCAGAAATTTATTATGCATACATAGCAATTAAGTTTGTTTGTGCATTTCATTTCACTCTTAATCATCAATATTTTATTCCTTATCATGAGAAAAATTTTACTAGCATCCTTATTTCTCCTGGCCTCCGCTACAACGTTTGCGGGAGGGTATCGGGTAGGACTTCAGGGTCAGCGTGCTCTTGCAATGGGGCATACCGGGGTGGCGTATGTTAATACTGCCGAGCTTGCCTTCTTTAACCCTGCAGGATTGGTTTACCTGGAGAATAAACTGAATGTTTCTGCCGGAGGTTTTGGGGTGTTCTCCAGTGTAGCCTGGCAAAATGAAAACACAGGTCAGTATGCCAAGACCGATAGTCCTATGGGGACTCCATTTTACCTGTATGGTTCTTATGCCGCTACCGAATGGATGAGTCTTGGGCTTGCTGTTTATACACCTTATGGGAGTACCGTAGAATGGCCTACTGATTGGGCAGGTTCACATCTGGTAAATAATATTGAGTTAGCGGCTATATTCATTCAACCACTGGTATCGCTTAAAATTAATGATGTAATGAGTATAGGTGGTGGTCCCATTTTCGTTACCGGTAATGTTAATTTTAATCGTAATGCAAACCGTACGCTTACAGATCTTGACGGAAATCGTTCAAACATTACTGTAGACGATAGTGGTGTAACCAACTGGGGTTGGTCTTTGGGTGCTTTGTTTAATGTGACAGATAGTTTTAGAATAGGAGCTCATTATCGCTCTGAAATAATTCTGGAGTCTACAGAGGGTACGGCTACATTTGCTGATTTTCCAAATTCTCCATTAACCCCTTCTAACGGGGAGACCAGCTTTCAGGCTTCTTTACCCTTACCGGCAGAACTTACAGTAGGTCTTTCTTACGACTGTGAAAAATGGGTATTTAACTTTGATTATACCCGAACATTTTGGGATGTTTACGAAGATTTAGATATTATTTTTGGTAACGGAAGGGAATCAATAAACCCCAGAAACTACGATAACTCCTCGATCTATAAGTTTGGTGTAGGCTATGCTCCAAGTGATAAATTTACTTTAAGGGCGGGATATTACTACGATCAGACTCCTATCAAATCTGGCTATTTCGCACCGGAGACACCGCGTAATGATTCCAATGGTTTTACCGCAGGTCTGTCATATGATATTTCAAACAGCTTTGCGATTGACGCATCATTCTTGTATGTCAGATTTAAAGAAATTAATGAATCATACGATTATGTGGACGACGGTTCTTCTTTTGGCGGAACCTATAAATCAAGTGCCTTCATTCCAGGTGTTGGACTTACCTATAAATTGTAAAAAGAAGCTATAGCATTATGAAGAATTATATAAAAATTTTAGCGCTGTCTTCCGTTTTTCTGGCTGCCTGTGAGGCGGAACTCGAAAATCCAATCGAAGATGGAGGAGTGTATACCAGTGGCTCGGCAGATTTCTCGAACTACGTTGCAGTAGGAAACTCGTTGACTTCGGGTTACGCAGATGGGGCATTGTATATCACAGGACAGGAAAACAGTTTTCCAAACATTTTGGCCGGGCAGTTTGCTCTGGTAGGCGGCGGTGAGTTTACGCAGCCCTTAGTTAATGATAATCTTGGAGGACTTTTGGCTAATGGAAATCAAATAACCGAAAACCGTTTTGTGCTTACGGTAGATGCGCAGGGTAATCCTGCACCTGCTCGTTTGAGCGGAACTCCAACAACTGAAATAGGAAATATTTTAACCGGACCGTTTAATAATATGGGTGTGCCGGGAGCTAAAAGTTTCCATCTTATTGCTCCAGGTTATGGCAATATAGCCGGAGTATCCGCAGGTGCTGCAAACCCTTATTTTGTACGTTTTGCCAGTAGTCCTAATGCAACGGTGATTGAAGATGCTGCGGCACAGAGCCCTAGTTTCTTCTCTTTATGGATAGGTAATAACGACATTTTGAGCTATGCTACCAGTGGTGGAGTTGGGGTAGATCAAACCGGAAATTTAAATCCTGCATCTTATGGATCAAATGACATCACAGACCCCAATGTTTTTGCAAGTGTATACAGCCAGGAAGTGAATGCTTTAAGTGCTTCTGCTTCCGGAGGTGTTTTATTTAATATTCCAGATGTAACTTCTATTCCTTTCTTTACAACAGTACCTAATAATGCTTTGGTGCTTGATGCATCTCAGGCTGCCAGTTTAACCGGTTTCTTTCAAGCTGTTGCAGGTATCTTTATTCAGGGAGCTATTCAGCAAGGTGTTCCTGCTGCGCAGGCTCAGGCTTTAGGGGCTCAATATGCAATTCAGTTCAATCCCGGTCCTAATCGATTTATAATTGATGTTCCTGTTACGCAAACAAACCCATTAGGTTTCCGTCAAATGACAGAAAATGAATTGTTGCTCTTAACTATCAATCAAGGCGCGCTGCGAACTCAGGGTTATGGCTCAGTTGCTTTATCGCCAGAAGTTTTACAGGTATTGGGTAAACTTCAGCAAGGTGGTACTCCAACTCCACAGGAAGCAGGTTTGGTTTTAGCCGCAGTAAATGGTATTGATGACAAAGATGCATTAGACACCTCTGAGCTTTCTGCAATTGCAACCGCACAGGCCGCTTACAACGCAACGATTTCAGGTATTGCTCAGGCAAATGGTCTCGCATTGGTTGATGCTCGTGCAACTTTACAACAGTTGGCCAATGGAGGAATCAGTTATGATGCCGGCACTTTAACTTCTACGTTTGCTACAGGTGGTGCGTTTTCACTAGATGGTGTGCATCCCACGCCCAGAGGTTATGCCTATTTGGCTAATCTTGCAATTGACGCTATAAATTCAACTTATGGTTCTACAGTTCCTAAAGTAAATATTGGAGACTACAATACTATAACTGCGAGTCAGGCGAACTAAAATATTTAAGTTCTATTTAGGAAAAACGCTGTCAGTTACTGGCAGCGTTTTTTTATTTTTAACTAAACAACCTTTTACTATGAAAACACTAATAAAATTTTTGCTCACTGCAATTGCTGTGATTATTCTGGGCTATTTACTGCCGGGAGTTACCGTAACTTCATTTCTCACAGCGGTAATCGTTGCGATTGTTATCGCCCTGCTTCGTCTAATTGTAAAGCCTATACTTATTATTCTAACGCTGCCCATTACCATCATTACCTTTGGGATATTTCTACTATTTATTAATGCAATCATCATTTTGCTCGCCGGATATTTTGTAAGTGGTTTTGTTGTTGATGGCATTTGGTGGGCATTGATTTTTAGCTTGTTGCTGTCGCTCTTTCAATCTGTGCTTTTCGCTTTAATTAAAGAAGAATAGAAGTAAGCTGAATGCTAAGTGGTTATAAACTTTGCAGGCGTCTAAAAAAGATGTACTTTTGCACTCCAAATTTTATAGGAAAATTCCACTAGAAGATGAATATTACACGAGAGAATATTGATGAGCTCAATGCAGTACTCAAAGTAGCTATTGCTAAAGATGACTACAGCGAGAAAGTGCAAAAAGTACTGAAAGATTACCGTAAATCTGCAAACATTCCCGGTTTTAGAAAGGGACATGTGCCTATGGGCCTTGTGCAAAAGCAGTACGGTAAAGCTGTAAAGGTTGATGAAGTAAACAAGTTGCTTCAGGATAATCTTCAAAAATACCTGACTGAAGAAAAGCTGGATGTATTAGGAAATCCACTTCCTAAAGGGCAGGATGGTCTTAACTGGGACGAAGATGATTATACCTTTGAGTTCGAGTTGGGATTGTCTCCAAAATTTGAGGTAGATCTTCAGCCTAAAGAAGCAATTACCAGTTACAAAATTGTTGTTGATGATAAAATGCTTGACAATCAGATCAAGACCATTCAAAAACAATATGGTAAAATTACCAGCAAGCAGGAAGTTGAAGCCGGTGATGAGGTGAGCGGTAGTTTTATAAATGAAGAGGCAGAGCTTGATAAAAAAACCACATTTGAGGTCTCTAAATTAAAAGGTAAGGCTAACACATCTGCTTTTGTAGGTGCTAAAGCTGGCGATACCGTTACGGTTACTACTAAAAACCTGTTTGAAGAAGCAGGAGATTACCGTGCACACTTAGGTCTTTCTGAAGAAGAAGCGAAGGAGCAAAATCTAGAAGTATCTTTCACCATCGCTGAGGTAAACCACAGAGAGCCTGCAGATTTAGATCAGGAGCTTTTTGATAAATTATATGGAAAAGGCGTTGTGACTTCGGTTACTGAGCTTCGCGAAAAAATCAAAGAAGAGGGAGAGGCTCAATTTCAGCAACAGAGTGATCAGCAATTGTTGAATGATGTAACTGAAAAATTGATCGAAAACACCAATTTTGATTTACCTGCAGAATTCCTGAAGAAGTGGATACAGCAGAGCGGAGAGAAAGAATTGACTTTTGAAGAAGCGGCAGAAGAGTATGAGCGTTCAGAAAAAGGACTGCGTTATCAGCTTATTGAAGGAAAAATAATTGCAGACAACAACCTGCAGATTACTTTTGAAGAAATTAAAGCTTACGCTAAAGATATGATCAAGGCTCAAATGGCTCAGTACGGTCAGATGAATTCTTCTGATGAGGAGCTTGAAGGTATTGCAGCGCGCATTTTGAGTAATCAGGATGAGGTGCGTCGCCTTTCTGAGCAGTTGATGAATAAAAAACTTCTTGATTTCTTTAAAGAAAATGTGAAGTTAAAAGAGAAAGAAGTGACCTTTGACGAGTTTGTCAAAGAAGTTTACAACTAGTGATTCTCTAAATTATATAGTATCTTTAAGGCGTTTTAACTTTGGGTTGAAACGCCTTTTTACTTACAATTGTAAAGGTGTGTCAGCACCTTTTTTAATGAGATTAATTTTTTGAGAATTGGCTTCTCAAAACATTCAAAAAAACACTATGAATTACGCAGAAGAATTTAAAAAATATGCTATAAAAGATCAGGGTATCAGCAGTACCTACTATGATAAAATCATGAGTAGTATGTACCCTGTAGGCCTTACTCCTAATATTATTGAAGAGCGCCAGATGAACGCTGTTGCTATGGATGTGTTCTCCCGCTTGATGATGGATCGTATTATTTTTCTGGGAACCGGAATCAACGATCAGGTGGCAAACATTGTACAGGCACAGCTGCTATTTTTAGAAAGTACCGATGCTTCTAAAGATATTCAGATCTATATCAACTCACCGGGGGGTAGCGTGTATGCCGGTTTAGGTATTTACGATACCATGCAATTTATAAAGCCAGATGTGGCGACTATTTGTACCGGTATGGCAGCTTCAATGGGAGCTGTGCTTTTATGTGCAGGAGCCAAAGGTAAGCGCAGTGGTTTAACGCACTCGCGAGTGATGATTCATCAGCCATTAGGTGGAGCGCAAGGTCAGGCCAGTGATATTGAAATCACCGCCCGTGAGATCATTACATTAAAAGAAGAATTATATAAAATCATCTCAAAGCACTCGGGTCAGCCTTACGAAAAGGTATATGAAGACAGTGACCGAGATTACTGGATGAAGGCAGACAAAGCGTTTGAATACGGTATGATTGATGAAATACTGGCTAGAGAAAAATAGAAACAGGTTAAACCTGTAAACGCGATTTTAAGAAGCACTTTCTTAGAGTCAAAAAGATTGAATTATGGCGAAAGAAGAATTAGAATGTTCCTTTTGCGGTCGTAAAAAGCCGGAGACCAATTTGCTAATAGCGGGTCTTGATGCGCACATTTGCGATCGTTGCATTGAGCAGGCTCATGGTATTGTACTTGAGGAGGCAAAAGACATCAACAAAAGCAGTTTAAATAGTGACCTTACGCTCAAGAAACCAATAGAGATTAAAAACTTTTTGGATGAGTACATAATAGGTCAGGATTTTACAAAAAAGGTAATGTCTGTGGCGGTGTATAACCACTACAAGCGTTTATTGCAACCCGATACTGAAGATGATATCGATATCCAGAAGAGTAATATCGTAATGGTAGGGCAAACCGGTACGGGTAAGACGCTTATGGCAAAAACGATTGCCCGTATGCTCAATGTGCCCCTGGCAATTGTTGATGCAACGGTATTGACTGAAGCTGGATATGTGGGAGAAGATGTTGAAAGCATTTTGACTCGTTTGTTGCAGGCCGCTGATTACAATCTTGAAAAAGCTCAGCGCGGTATTGTATTTATTGATGAGATTGATAAAATCGCCCGTAAAAGTGATAATCCTTCAATTACCCGCGATGTAAGTGGTGAAGGTGTGCAACAGGCTTTATTAAAGTTGCTCGAAGGTACCACGGTAAATGTTCCGCCAAAGGGAGGCCGAAAGCATCCTGATCAGAAGTTTATCGAAGTAAATACCGAGCATATCCTGTTTATTGCCGGTGGAGCTTTTGATGGTATTGAACGTGTAATCAGTAAGCGTTTGAATATGCAAGCTGTAGGTTTTAGTGCCAGTATGAGTGATGATGTAATAGAGCGTGACAACTTGCTTAAATACATCATTCCTAAAGATCTAAAAGATTTCGGATTGATTCCTGAAATTATTGGTCGACTACCAGTGCTTACGCATATGGATCCTTTGGATGCTGCAACTTTACGAGCTATTTTGACCGAGCCAAAAAATGCGATCATCAAGCAGTATGAAAAGCTTTTTGATATGGATGATATCGAGTTTGAAATCACCCCTGAAGCTTTAGACTATATAGTTAAAAAGGCAATTGAGTACAAACTGGGTGCACGAGGCTTACGTTCGTTATGCGAAGCCATTTTTACCGATGCCATGTTTGAGCTACCCAGTTCTGATGTTTCCGAATTTAAAGTAGATAAGGAATATGCAGAGTTTAAGCTTGAAAAGTCTACGATCAAAAAGCTTAAGGCAGTTTCATAACGGTATTTTATAAAGTAAAAAGCCCGGTAAATTTAATTTACCGGGCTTTTTTTTAATCCTTTTTTTAACGGATTTGGTAGCTGTAAATATTGAGCACTTTTTCACCGAGCGCGTCTTTGTCTGAACTGAAAAATCCTGAAGATCCTGAAGCGGGAATAAGGGCTACTTCGTTAGCTGAGCTGTTTATAGATCCTCCCAAATTTTGAGGCTTGCTATAATCTCCTTGATTCATATAGCATTGATACAAATCAAAACCGCCATAACCGTCAGATTTATTTGAAGCAAAGTAAAACTGAGTACCGTATTCGTTGCTGCTAGGAAAGTTTTCATCTGCTGCGGTATTGATTTGAGGCCCCAAATTTTTAGGACTACCAAGGCTGCCGTCAGTATAAACACGTACCATATAAACATCGAAACCGCCATAGCCTCCTGGTTTATTACTCGCAACGTAGAGTACATCACCGTCAGCGTTAAGCCATGGGTTTTCAATAGAAAATGGAGCTTCTATTGTAAGTACTTTTTTTGAATTGCGCCACAAATGACTCAGTTTTGAACTGCGTTCGGCCGTATATAGCTCAAGTGAGTTGGAGTTTTCTTTTGCTTTGGTGTAATACACTCTTTTGAGGTCTGTTGAAAAGGTAAGTCCGCCGTGATTTTCGGTTCCGGTAAAAATACCGGGGAGCAATTGAGGCTGTTCCCAGGCGTGTGTTTTTTTTCTGAATCCGAGTAATTTGTATTCACTCTGATCAAACAGACTTCTTTTTGTAGCATTTACCTTTCGGTTGGAGACTACAATTAAATTGTTGTCATAAAAACCGGTAGCATATTCCTGCGCTGTAGTGTTAAAGGGTAATTCTTCGGTATAGAAATATACTGAAGCGTTGTTTTTAAAATTGGAATTTGTGGAGGTTTTATTGCGTAAAGCTAAATCTTGATCACTTAGTTTGCTTTGTGCCGGCAGTAATCCTGAGTTGAGGACTACTGCCAGAATCAAAGCCAGTAACTTTGAGTAAAAGTAATGTGAGTTTTGATTTGTTACGTCCAAACTAGGGGATAGGGGGGACATACACCAATATTTTAGTTTAAGGGTTTTAAAATTCGTTGAAAGGTTTTAGGTATTTAAATTGGTTTGTGATCCTACCTGATTTAAAACATAAAGTTCTTCAAGCATTTCGCGGCTATTGCTAAGTCGGGGAACCTTATGCTGGCCACCCAGCTTGTTTTTTGATTTTAACCAGTCGTAAAATAAGTCTGTACGGCCAAAATGGATTTTCGGGGGGTTTAGTGTCATATTGTTTTTTCGCTTTGCTTCATAATCGCTATTGATCTCCTGTAGCGCTTTGTCAAATACTTTTTCAAACTCGGTTTTATTGTGGGGTAATACTTTAAATTCTATAAACCACTCGTGAGCACCCTTTTCCCGGCCTTTCATAAAAATGGGACCAGCAGTATAATCTACAATTTCAGAATTGGTAAGCGCGGTGGCTTTTTTTAGAGCCTGCTCGGCATTTTCTATGATCAGTTCTTCGCCGAACGCATTAATGTGATGTTTAGTCCGACCACTAACTCGAATTCGATACGGGTTTGTAGAAGTAAAACGAATGGTGTCACCAACTTTGTAACGCCAGAGTCCGGAGTTTGTGGTGATGACGATGGCATAATTTTTACCCACTTCAACTTCAGAAAGCGAAATGATTTTTTGTTCCGGTTGACCGTATGCATCCATTGGGATAAACTCGTAAAAGATCCCATAATCGAGCATCAGGAGCAGGTCGCTTGAACCATTTCGATCCTGTATAGCAAAGAAACCTTCCGAAGCATTATAAATCTCATAATACTTAAAGTTGTGTCTGGGAAGGATTTTCTGATACTGCTCGCGGTAGGGTTCAAAACTTACTCCGCCGTGAAAGTATACCTCCAGATTGGGCCAGATCTCAAAAAGCTGCCTTTTACCGGTGGTCTCTAAAATATTATTAAGCAAAACCAACATCCAGGAGGGAACACCGGCCAGGCTGGTCACTTTTTCCTGAATGGTTTCTTGCACGATGGCTTTCATCTTAACCTCCCAATCACTCATCAGCGACACTTCGTTACCGGGTGTACTGCTGAATTCTGCCCAAAAAGGCATATTATCAATTAAGATAGCCGAAAGATCCCCGTAAGAAGTACCATTGCTCTCGTACAGGCGTTTACTGCCGCCCAAACGTAGACTTTTCCCTGTGAATAATTGAGAATCGGGATTGTTATTTAAGTATACACAGAGTAAATCTTTACTGGCAGCATAATGGCAATCTTCGAGAGACTCTGGACTCACCGGGATGTATTTACTTTTTGCGTTAGTCGTACCGCTGCTCTGGGCAAAAAGTTTTACAGAAGAGGGCCAGAAGATGTTACTTTCACCCTGGCGGCCACGCTCAATCATATCGCTTACCTGTTCATAATTGGTAACCGGTACGCGGTCTGCAAAATCCCGATAGGAACGTATTTCTTTAAACCCATATTTTTTGCCGATCTCTGTATTTCTAGCTTTTTGAATGAGCTTGTGCAGCAACTCGTGCTGTACATCGTGTGGATACTTCAAAAACAACTCCATCTGGTGAATCCGTTTTTTTAGGAACCAGCTGGCAATGGAATTGACTAAGGGTATCGGCATTTTGTTAGTATATTTGAGCTTTTAATTCTAAAATCGACAAAAAAGAGCGTTTAAAATTAGCTTTTTTTTAACTGAAATCTCCAACATCACTCAAATTTATGCAATACCAGGGCGTACTTACCAAGATGCAAACCGAGCTAGATCATCCTGTGCAATACTATCTTGTATTTGAAGATGATTTTATTCACGTTAATCAGCTTTTGGACAAAGAATTGCGTATTGAGTTTTTAAAATACCAATGCCTGGCCTGCGGTAAGAATAAAAAAATCTACCGCCAAGGCTATTGTTATGAAGACTTTTATAAGGTTCCTCAGGCTGCAGATTGGATAATGAAACCTGAACTCAGCAAAGCGCATCTGGATGAGGAAGATCGCGATCTGGAGTATGAGAAAAAAGTACAATTGCAGCCGCATATTGTATATCTCGCGAATTCCAGTAACATTAAAGTAGGGGTGACCCGTAAAACGCAGGTGCCTACCCGATGGATTGACCAGGGTGCACACGAGGCGATTGAGATTGTTGAAGTGCCTAACCGCTATCTTGCAGGCATTACCGAAGTTGCTTTAAAAGATCATATTGCAGATAAAACAAACTGGCGTAAGATGCTTAAAAACGAAATCGAAGATGAAGATCTGGTTGCAACTCGCGACACGTTAAAGCAATACATCCCTCAAGAAGCACTTGAGTACTTTATTGCCAGCAACTCAGAGACCAATATAGAGTTCCCGGTTTTGCAATACCCTACAAAACTGAAAAGCCTTAACCTTGAAAAAACGCCCGAATACCAGGGAGTACTCAAAGGTATAAAAGGGCAATATCTACTTTTTGAGGACGGAACCGTCTTCAACGTGCGCAATTCTGAAGGCTATGTGGTGAGCATCTCGGTTTCTGCCTAAACGCCTATAATCAAAGCGGTTATATTTCATTTTTTTGTACTATTTTAAGGTCTTAAACGATTTTTTTTCAAATTTTTTAAACTAAATGGTTAGTTAAACTAATTATTTAGTTATATTTGAAGTGTTCAGGAACAAAAAAACTAATCCCTAACTAGTTAGAAATTATGAAACAACTTACCAAAGCAGAAGAAGAAATTATGCAGATCCTGTGGGATCTGGGAGAAGGCAATGTAGCTACAATCTTAGAGGAGATGCCCGAGCCCAAACCGGCCTATAACACCGTATCAACCATCGTACGTATATTGGAAACCAAAGAATTTGTAGGTTACAAGAAACAGGGTAGGGGGCATATTTACTTTCCACTCGTAGCCAAGTCAGACTACAGCAGTGCTTCTATGTCAAAAATGGTCAACGATTACTTTAACGGGAGTTTTAAAAGTATGGTTTCCTTTTTCGTCAAGAAAAAAGAAATGAGCGCCAGCGAACTCGAATCTATTTTAAAAGAAATCAATAAAAAAGACGATTAATTATGGTACGGTATCTACTCGAAGTTTTTGTGATTCAGGCCTTGTTTCTGGCTGTGTACCAGTTTTGGTTGCGGAAAGAGACTTTTTTCAATGTCAACCGGGCTTATTTAATAGGTAGTGCGCTGGTTGCTTTCGCCTTGCCATTTATGCAGTTTGAACTTTTTCAAAATCAAATTCCGTTACGCGAAAACATCACGTTTCTGCCTGAAGTGGTGATCAACGCTGCGGCTCCTGAGACAACCTCTGTTACTCCTGAGACACAAACAGACTGGAGTATATACTGGCTTATTTATGCAGCCGGCGTTTTCTTCAGCACCGGAATGTTATTTCGAAAATATCTGGAAGTAAAGCGGTATTTCCGATTTAAAAGACAAACTGATGGCAACATCATTACCATCCCAAATAGCGATGCAGCATTTACCTTTTTGAATACCATTTTCTTAGGAGATAAAATTTCTGCGGAAGCTAGAGCACACATTTTGGCGCACGAAGAAGTGCATTTGAAGCATAAACATGGGGTAGATCTGTTCATCTTTGAAGTGCTGCGCGTGGTGTTCTGGTTTAATCCGCTGGTATACATCTATCAGAATAAAGTTGCTGAGCTGCACGAGTTTATTGCCGATGCTCAGGCTACTAAAAAGACCGAAAAGAAATCGTATTACAATCAATTGCTCAATACTGCTTTTGGTACACAGGAGATTTCTTTTATCAATACATTTTTCAATCATTCATTAATCAAAAAACGAATAGTTATGTTACAAAAACAATCAAGAAACGGTGCAAAATGGAAGTATCTGCTGCTACTTCCGCTAATCGCCGGTATTTTAACCTATGTAGGTTGTACTGATGATAACGGACTGGCAGAAAATCAGACTTCGCTTAGTCTTGAAGAGCAAATTCAGGATTTGCGGGCAACTCTCGATGCTAAAGAGCACATTACCCCCGAAGAATTAAATTCTTTAGAAGAGCTTGAAGCCCAATATAAATCTAAGATCGAAGTGGTTGAAGTTGTAGAAGGCTTAGACGAGGCCATACCACTTAATGAAGCTCCCGTAGGAGATGCTGTAGAAATTATTGAAGTAGTCGAAACCCAAAGTCAGGAAGTGCTTAATGATGTGCCTTTTGCCGTTGTTGATGAGGTGCCTACTTTTCCCGGATGTGAGTCTTTAAGTGGCTATGAGGAGAAAAAAATGTGCATGTCTCAACAGGTTTCGCAATTCGTCAATAGAAATTTCAATACCGATCTGGGCAAAGAATTAGGACTTAAAGGTGTAAACCGTATTTATGTACGCTTTAAAATTGATGAACAGGGTAAAGTAACAGATATCGGTGTACGTGGACCACATCCAAAATTAGAAGAGGAGGCTATACGTGTGGTAAGTCAATTACCTGATATGACTCCGGGTAAACAAGGTGGAGAAGCTGTAAATGTGCTGTATTCGCTTCCTATTGTATTTCAGGTGCAGTAATCATTTGAAATTCACATTATGAAAAAGCATATTTATTTACTCTTAGTATTTGTCGTTTTTGCTTCGTGTTCTTCAGATAACAAGAATAACAATATTGCTCAGCTTTCTTTTGAAGAAAAAGTAGCCAATCTTGAAGCAACTTTAGCAGCAAAATCAGAATTGACTCAGGAAGAGCAGGCTCATTTGAAAACTTTAAATGAACTGGTTACCAATAAAGCTTTTAAACCTTCCATCAAAGCGGGTGATCCCAATCATTCTTTTGACTTTGATGATTTGGGTAGAGACCGGGTTGAGTTTAATTCCATAACAGAACCGCCCTACTATGGTTCTTGCGACAACGCAGATATGGAAATTCGCAGGTCCTGCGTTGAAGAAGCAGTTGGTGCCTGGGTGAATCAAAATTTCAATCCCGAGATTGTAAATAATTCGCAGGTTCGTGGGCGTTATGAAATCTGGGCCAGTTTCCTGATTGATACAGACGGTCAAATTAAAGATGTAGTAATCCGTAATGATTATGATAAGGCACTTGCCGCTGAAACTAAACGGGTGGTGGAAAGCCTTCCTAAAATGCTACCGGGTAAACACAAAGGAAAGCCCATGGCAGCCTTGTTTTCTTTGCCGATTATTTATGATGTAAAACCTCAATGACACTTAATGCATAAACTTTATCTATTTATTTTATTAATACTAGCCAGCCAGGCCGAAGCACAATCTGTTTCGGCTTTGGCCGTTGCAGACAGTTTGTATGCTGTAGGTAATTACAGCGCAGCCATCGCCGAATACGACAATTTGGATGCAAAGAATGCTTCGGTTTATTTAAAACTCGCCCGCGCTCATCAGGCTAAAGGAACTCTTGATGATGCCCTTAGTTTTTATGCGCAGGCAGCAACAGGAACTGATGAGGTTATCGCGATGAATGAATACGGCAAACTGCTTATTACCAAACGTAAATTCAAGGAAGCCGACTCGGTTTTTACCGAATTGCTAAACGCCTACACTACCAATCCGGATTTCTATTACCAGCGTGGCAGAGCCAAAGAAATGATGCCCCATAATATAAAAATAGACGCAACAGATTCTACCATAACCTCAGAAAAGAGACTTGTACCTCATATAACAGATTACAAACAAGCGGTAGCATTAGACAGCACGCATCAAAAGGCTCTAGGCGAACTCGCCGTATTTTATTTAAAGCGCAAGGAGTATGCAATGGTCGAAAAGCTGGCCTTTAAAGCTTTGGAAAGCTATCCTACAAACGTCGAAATCATCGGTACGCTGGCTCAAAGTTATTATTACAAAGGCTGGAATGAGGAAGCCATTACCTGGTTTGAAAAATTGATTGAACTCGGTCAGAGTACGCAATTCATTCATGAAAAATTGGGCAATTCATATTATAAAGATCGCATGTACAAACTGGCAATCGAGCAATACCTCGAAGCTTTAAAATTTTCGCCCGAAGACGCATACCTACACTTTACACTGGCTAAATTGTACAATCATACAGAAGATTTGAAAGCGGCTGAAACACACGGCCTGTTTGCGATTTTATATAAAGATTTACCGCTTGATGAAGAATACTACACGCTTTCGCGTACCTACGAGATGAAAAAGGACTGGGCCAATGCCATGAAATACGTAAACCGATCTTTAGCTGAAAACCCGGAAAACAAAAACGCCGAATACACCAAAGCCATAGTAGCCGATAATTACTTCGAAGACCGGCGTGCTGTGCTTAAACTTTACGAAGATTTCATTGAAAAGTACAGCAAAACTGACTATGCCAAATACGATCCCGTGCTGCGCCTGGCCCGTGAACGTCGCGATAAACTCAACCGTGAGATTTTTATGGCAGAAGGCGAGGAAGAGAAGTAACTCCTTCCTTTGAAGGAAGGGTCTGGGATGGATGTTCCGTATTAAATAATAATACCCATATCAATAACAATAATCACAGCAGTTGTGTATTTTTAGCCTTTCTAAAAAATTGGCTTTGAAAAACTGCTTCCTGCTATTTAGCATACTTCTTATAATTTCCTGCGATTCAGAAAAAGGGCTTAATTGTTTTCAGGCCGAAGGTGACCGCGTTTCTATTGAATATGAGGTAGCGAATTTTACCAAAATTGTTGTGGAAGAACGCCTCCAACTCATCGTAAAACAGGGTGCCGAGCAAAAAGTAGTGTTGGAGACTGGCGAAAATCTGGTTAATGATATTGAAATTACCCTATCAGACGACGGAGTACTCACCCTATTTAATGATAACGGCTGTAATATCGTACGCGACTACAACATCAGCAAGGTTGTGGTAACTACTCCCAACATTACCGAAATCCGTAACGCCTCGGGCTATGAAGTGCAAAGCGAGGGTGTGCTGGCTTTCCCTACACTTACCCTAACCAGCGAAGATCTGGAAGAAGAAGATTTTTATCATAAAGACGGGGATTTCAGATTGCAACTTGATGTAACCAATTTAAACATCACCGCAAACGGACTCAGCAATTTTTTCCTTTCCGGCAAAGCCGAAAACGCCAACCTCGAATTTTTAGAAGGTGACATTCGTTTTGAAGGTCAGGATCTTGAAATTCAAAATCTTGAAGTATACCACCGTGCTACAAACAAGGTTATTGTAAATCCCATTCAATCCCTGAGCGGAAAAGTACTCAGTACCGGCGACCTTATCTCGGTAAACCGCCCGCCTGTTGTTGAAGTCGAAGAAACCTATACCGGACGACTATTATTTCAATAGCGCGAAGCGCGTTTCGTTAATAAGCTCCTCCCATTTTTATGGGGAGGTGTTTTCCAGCTTTGCTGAAAACGTAGGGGTTTTAAATCCGCGAAGGCGGAAATCCCATGCGCTGATTTTTAACCGTATCTTTGCGGTCTAAACTAAAATTGAAGTCGCTTGGAATCTCAAAATAACAATCCGCTTAAGCCCGAATCTCAAGAAAATCAGCCGCACAAAGCAGGTTTTGTAAACATCATTGGTAATCCCAACGTAGGGAAATCTACGCTGATGAATGCACTGGTAGGTGAGCGTTTATCAATAATCACTTCAAAAGCACAAACTACCCGACACCGTATTTTGGGCATTGTAAACGGCGATAATTTTCAGGCAATTTTAAGCGACACGCCGGGGATTATCAAGCCGGCTTACGAACTGCAGGCTTCTATGATGGACTTTGTAAAGTCGGCTTTTGAAGATGCAGATGTACTGATTTATATGGTTGAATTGGGCGAAAAGGAACTCAAAGACGAAGCCTTCTTCAATAAAATACGCAATACCGATATTCCAGTTTTGCTGTTGATCAACAAGATTGATAAAGGAAATGAAGAACTGCTTGAAGCGAGCCGTACCCATTGGAAAGAGCAGGTGCCCAATGCCGAGATTTTTGCGATTTCAGCCTTAGAAAATTTTGGAGTAGCCGAGGTATTCAATCGGATTCTTGAAGCCTTACCGGTTTCTCCGCCATTCTATCCTAAAGACGCCCTTACCGACAAGCCCGAGCGTTTTTTTGTAAACGAAATCATTCGCGAGAAGATTTTAATGCATTACAAAAAGGAGATTCCCTACTCTGTAGAAATAGACACCGAAGAGTTTTTTGAAGAAGATAACATCATCCGCATGCGCAGTATCATTATGGTAGAGCGCGACAGCCAGAAGGGGATCATCATCGGTCATAAGGGTGCCGCCTTAAAACGGGTGGGTATTGAAGCCCGTAAGGATCTCGAAATATTCTTCGGCAAGCAGGTGCATCTGGAACTCTACGTAAAAGTCAATAAGAATTGGCGCAGCAGCGAACGTGAATTGCGTCGCTTTGGTTATAACGGAAAGTAGTGGCCGCGCCACAAGCAATTAAATTTAATACGCCGCGGCTCAGTTCTGTAGCGTGCCTAAATAATAAAGCCCCGCAATGCGGGGCTTTATTATTTAATGGGTTTAAGTTAACTTATTAATTCTGTCGAAAATAACTATACTTCCTGCAGCGGCTACGTTTAACGAACTTTCACCAGGCAGCTGAACCATTTCATTGCATTTATTTTTCAGCTCTTTGGTTAAACCGTGATCTTCAGATCCAAGTAAATAGACTGCTCTTTGCGGATGAACAAAATTTTGAATAGGAGTAGCCTTTTCGTCTATTTCAACACCTATTATCTTACAGCTATAAGGAACGGTTTGCAGAAAAGCCTCAATTGTTTGATACTGAAATAATGGGATTCGTGACCAAACCTTCAACACGTCACTGCTTTTCTTTTGATATTTGGAATCGATAACAAAAATGAATTGAGCACCAAAGACAAAAGCAGTTCTCCATAAAGAACCGACATTTTCTTCAGTTTTTGGCCTGAAAATACCAATGCCAAAATAGCTTTCTTCACTCTTTGCCCATTTCCGTTTCATGTTGTGACAATTAAATTATAAACTTTCAAAATAGCATAATATGATAATATTTCACGTAATAAATCAAAGCTGCTTGGATGAAAAGGTCTTAACCAATTTCAGCTCTTAATTTTTAACTGTTTCTATATTTCTAATAATTAAGTACTATTGCAGGAAATTAACTTTATCTTAAGATTTCGCCTGCTATGAAAAAAATGCTCTTTGTGGGACTACTTTTGTCCACTTATATTGGCTTTTCCCAAACTGAAAATACTTCTTCGCTTAATGTTACCGAGAGTGCTCCTTTTGAAGATGAAAGCAATACCTATGAGGTAATTGCCTTGAAAACCACAGATGACAATCAAACGGGATTAGTACGTCAGGGGAAGCGTGATCTGGCTTTTGAGATTTTCGATGAAAATCAAAACCGTGTCTTTTCAGAAATTGTAGAAATAGATCGCAGGGAAGAATACATTGATAATGTCTTTGCAGGTGATGAAATGAAAATCATCACGGTATTTGAAGCCAGTAAATCAGAACGTATTGTAAATTGTTACCGCTTCAACCTTAAAGAACGCACCCGTACAAAACAGCAATTGTTTGTAGCAGAGGTCGACGGAAAGAGACCTTTGTTTGCGGGTAAGGCTAAGCGCGGTACCGGGGCAGCAATTTCACCTTCAGGTAATTATTTTGTTATTTCTACTGACAATATCAAACGCAATTTGAATTCTTACTATGTTCGTGTATTTGATGCCACCAGTTTAGAGTTAGTGTATCGTAAATCCTATCAGGAACACCCTGAACGATTTTTTCAGCCTAATGACATTTCTATTGATGACGATGCAACGGTATTTGCATTAGGGAAACTCTTTAAAGATGGTAAGGCTTTCAAAAAGAAAGGTGAGGCTAATTATGAGTTTGTTCTAAATAAAATAACTGAAGCTAAATTGGAGGAAACCCTGATAGGCCTCGAGAATGAGCACATTCAATCATTGAGTATTTCAGAAACCGATGACAAGCTTTTCTTGTTGGGATTTTATAGTGAAATGAATATTTCCCGTCTTAAAGGGGGCTGTAACTTTGAGGTTGATAAAAACAGTCTTGAAGTGGTGAGTAAAAAGGTGAGTCCGTTACCTATTGAAGTATTTCAGGATTTATATGGAGAAGACCGCGCTGAAAATAAGAAAGACCAGGAGCTTCGCAATTTTTACATAGATCACGTTCTTAAGGATGGTAAAGGAAATACGTATATACTTGCTGAAGAGTTTTATATTACGTCCACTTATGCCGGTTATGGCATAGTGATCACAACCTATCATTATGACGACATTGTTATTTTAAAATATAATGCTCAAGGTGAACTGGCATGGGGGAGAAGTATTTTTAAAAGGGAAACCTTTCCATCGTATAATGCATTTATAAAAGAGGATAGCCTGCATGTTTTATTAAATACGGGTAAAAGCCTAACGGAAAAAAATGATGGTCGTACCAAGGCTTCAAAAGGGTTTTTTGAGTCAACAGCCTTATATGATTTTGAATATAGCCCGGATGGCGAAGTTTCCTATAACAAAATCCAGGATAATAAAAAAAATACCAAATACTTCCCCGCAAACGGAACTTATGAAAACAATATATTTTTGATGATGAGTGGCGGTGGTAAGGAGCGACAGTTTATGTTGCTGAAGTAAGACTGAAATCCAAATAAAAAAGCCCCGCAATGCGGGGCTCTTTTTTTGCTACCTGCTGGCAGCCGGAGGCCGTTTAGCAACAGCCACCACCGTCATAGTGAAAAGTGCTCTCACTAATGAAAATATCATCACGTCCCAGAGCAGCTAATGCTCCGGCAGTTTTATCACACACCGCCAGCGGCTGATTTTTGACCAAAACGTGTCCTTTTTTGTCATCAAAATGATCTTCAGAACCGTAATAAATCGCAGCCTTTCCGGTGAAAATACACGGACCATCTTCGGGCATCGGGTCTTTAATCGCGGCTACCTCTATCGATTCGATATAGATGAGTTCATCAGTGGGGTAGTTTTTCGGGTCGAGAATACGATAGGGCTTGCGCGCACGAATTTCAATCGTACCAAAACCGGCATCGGTTAATGCTTTTACATAATCCTTGATGGGCAGGCTTCCGCTTAAACACAACGCGCGTAAACGCTCGTCTTCACGCAAGGTTTCATTCATTTCCTGCTCACAGGTAGGGTCGCTCATCACTAGTCTTCCGTGAGGTTTTAATACGCGGTACATCTCGGCAATCGCCTTCTTCAAATCTTCTGCTTTAAAAATATTGAAAAGACAGTTCTGTGCTGCTACATCAATACTATTGTCCTCAACCGGAAGGTTTAAAGCATCCCCTTTTTTAAGATCTACAAACTCACTTTTAAACCAGGGGTTTACAGCTTCGGCCTCGATGAAGTTTTTACGGGAAGCTTCCAGCATTTCATCCACGACATCTACACCAATAACGCCCCCTTTTTGACGCGAGAAATAAGCGAATTGCAGCAGCTCCATTCCGCCACCGGCACCTACGTATAAAATACGCGGATTGTTTGTAAGATCGCGGGCGTTTACGGTGCTTCCGCAGCCGTAATTCATCTCCTGCATAATCTTGGGAATCTTTAAGCCCGGCAATTCCCAGATCGGGTTTGTGGTGCAGCACAATCCCACATCTGGGGTTAAAGCTGCATCGCGATACACATTTTTAGTAGTTTCTAAATAGCTCATAAATTGATGTTTTAGGGGAGTATCCAAAGACCTCCCGAATTAATTTTTTTACAATTGAATACCAAAACCCTGTAGTCCGCTTTCATAGGGCGGAAGAATTTCAGTATTATCCCAAATTCCTGTGATTAAGGTTCGGGCATATTCCTGGGGTAAAAAATCGTTTTGCATCTTGGCATTTGCCAGTTTGTAATTGTATTCCATTGTGTGATGGGTAAACTGAAAGCTTCCGTTCTGCTCTTCTAAAATCGCATACCACACCTGAGGTGAACCGTCATTTGCCGGCATCCCGATTACACCCGGATTGAGCCAGGTTTTACCGTCTTTTTCCTGATTAAAAGGCAATCCACAATGTCCTGCTACAATCACATCGGCACCGGTTGCTTCAAAATTGGCTTGTTTGATTGGCCAGTCGGTCGACTTGTATACAAATTCAGAAACGTTGAAATAATCCCCGTGAACTACTGTAATGTCTTTTCCCGCAAAGCGGAAATCCATATGATTGGGTAATGTGGCTATAAAATCAAGTGAACTTTTACTCAGCTTGCTCTGCGCATACGGAAACCACATCTGCGAAAAACCGTCACATCGCGATCCTTTTCTAAAGTCGCAACCGCAATCTTCGGCACCATCCCGCAACTGTATTTCAACATTGCCCAAAATACTTTTGGCTCCCCAGATTTTAAAGAGTTGCACGACTTCTTCCGGCTGTGCGCAATAGCCCACAATATCGCCGGTGCAAATACAGTTTTCGGGCTGTATATTTTGTGCTTCTGCAATTTGCTTCAGCTTTTCAAGGGCTTGTAGGTTGCTGTACACCCCACCAAAAAGCAGAATTTTTCCGCTTAGCGAACCCAGATTTACGCGAATATTGCCACTTGAATGCTTTGAAGCCTGGTTTGTCTCAAGCTGATTTACCACAGTTTTATCCATGCCGGAATCATATATAAAATTAAACATGAAAATATGCCCCAAATGTTAACCCAAAGCAAGTCTGCATAAGGCCCGTTGGTTAAAATCCAGGATTTGGGAATCAGGTCAAAAACCAATAAAAAACCAAAAGCGATTCCGCAGAAAATGCTCAGGTAAAAACTGATTTTAGGAGCGGGTAACTTCCAGAAAAAGAAAATAGGCGTAAGGCCAATAACCATAGTTCCGGAGATAGTGGTTGCTGATAATATTTCAGCATCCAGAAATACAGGAATAGTTCCTAAAACGACCAGAACGCACATTGCTAATCTCCCAACTGAAATGCTTTCGCCTAGCTTTAAATCGATGGCAGCCAACTTTGAGAAGGATGAAAAAGTAGAGTCCAGGGTAGAAGCCGCTGAGGTGATCATAATAAAATTGATGACCAGCAAAATAACAGTTCCAAAGGCTTTGCCCACTTCTACAGCTGCCTGGCCCTGCATTCCCATAGCCTGGGCGTATACACCTATTACACTAAAAAGTACAATGCAAGCTCCGCCCAAAACACTGGCCAAAAGAAAGCTCTTCAGTGTGACTTTTGGCGAACTTAAAAAGGCCCGATCTGTCAATACGGGATCGTGAAAGGGATAACTGAAGGACTGCAGGAATGCAGCAAAAAGCAGATTTAATCCCATATCAAAACTCCAGACACCACTGTTTATCGTTTGCTCAACGGTGAAATTTGTAGTCGAATAAATACTCGCTAAAACCACAAACAACAAAACGCCAAACAGTCCCATCTGAATCACATCGGTAAAAATAGAACTGCTCATCCCCCCTTTTAGTGAATAGGCCAGTGTGAGCAACGTGAAAACAATAATAGAGGCGTAATACGGTGTACTCCCCATATCGCCAAAGTAGCTTCCTATAACCATTGTATTACTCCAGACTTCATTAAAAAGGCGTATGGCAATTAAAATGGAAAATACCCGCATGGCATTTTTGCCAAATCGCGATGTGAAAAATTCGTGTAAGCTTTTATAGCCTCCACGCGTACGTATAGAGTAGATAAGAATTCCGGCGATGGCAAAAGAAAGGTAATAAGCGGCATACGCTACACCGCCTACAATACCAAACTCGAGCCCCAAATTTGCGGCGTTGGTAATACTTTTGGCGAAAATCCACGAGATGATTAGACTTCCCGTAAGCATTATCACATTAGGTGCTTTTTTACGATGAGTAGCCTTAAAAAAATCACTTGTGGTTTTTGCCAATGGCGAAATGAAAAAGAGTATCAAACTTGATACGCTTATCAAACACCATTGCCAGATTGCTATATTCAAACCGTTCTTTTTAATTAATTATCCCACCAAACCGGGCTGTTGATACTGTTACCATTTGTGGCTGTTGCTGCGGCCTGGTAATTATCAGCATTTAAAGCTTCTTCCTCTGCGGGGTAGGGCATACGCACCGGGATGAGTCCGTCATTTAAACTTGCGGCTACCGGCTTAAATTCCGGGAATCCCGTTCTGCGCCATTCTACCCAGCCTTCGTAGCCGTTTATGATATTGGAAATCCATTTTTGGGTAATGATTTGTTGCAGCGGCGTGGTGCCTGCTGCATTATATGCTGCAGTACCGGTCAAATAACCTGCGGGTAGCGGTGTGCTCCAATATTCAAAAGCCAGATTTACTCCGGTATCGTACAGGCTTTCTGCATCTGCATTGATGTATTGCTTTTGAGCGGCTTCAGCCAGGAGAAAATAGGTTTCCCAGGCCGTCATAAAGTTGGCATCCAACTGTGCTGTGTTTTCCCGAAAAATGGTTCCTGCCAGTGAATAATTAGCAGGTTCGATTGAAGTTTGCGAAGCATTGATCCCGTTGATTAACCCATTAAATGCACCCGAATTGGAATTTGCAAACGGTCTAAAAAATGTGCCGATACGATCATCATCTAAATCGGTTAAGATTTCATCCATCGTTTCAGAAAGTACAAAATTGTTGAAATCTCCTGCCCGTAATTGCGCAAAGCGAAAACTATTAGGTGCCGAAGCTGTAAAGTCAAAAACTGCATTGTCTGCATTGGTTTTGATGTAGTTTCCGCCGGTGTAGATCGAAGCGATTTGTGCAGCCACATCCTCCTGACCTGAAATGCGCATCAAGGCTTTCAGTTTTAAGGAATTTGCAAGTTGAACCCATTTGCTCAGGTTACCGTTAAAAAACAAATCGCCCTCCAAAGTTACCGCTCCGTCATAGGCATTCAATGCAGCAATACCTTTGTCTAGATTGTCCAGTATTCCGCCATCGGCAAGATAGATATCTTCCTGAGCATCGTAGGCGGCTGTCACCGTTCCGTCAATACCATTAAAAGCTTCAAAATAGGGTACATCTCCAAAAAGATCAGTAAGCCCCTGTGTCATATAGGCTTTTAGTATCAAAGCCGGACCTTCATAAACTTTAAAGGTTTCGTTGCTTTGAGCCTGTTGCAGCAGCAGTTCATTATCCCGAAGATTGGTGTAAAAAATGGGCCACGGATTCCCACCAAGCTGAGGTGACTTTAGCGCATGGCGGTCAAACAGGTTAAAATCTAAAGCGGTGCGGTGCTGCGAGAGTAAATCGCCCGCGGCAAAGCCTTCATAGCTCATTTGCTCGCCGTAGTCGTAGATCACCTGCCGAAGCAATAATCCCGGTTGCACGCTTACGGGTGCATTAGGATTTGTATTTAGTTCTTCAAAATCTGTCGTGCATCCCGTAACAATAAACAAGGTTGCAATCAGTATTTTATATATCGTGTTTTTCATCTTTTTAAACGTTTAGTCAGGCTTAAAGCCTTAGAAATTAAATCCTGCTTTAAGACCGATGCTTCTGGTTGTTACGTAGCTCATATCTTCAACGCCGCTTACAAAACCGGAGCCCTGTACGGCGAGTTGCTCAGGATCAAAATGTGGTATTTCGCTAATGGCAAAAAGGTTACGACCTACCAAAGCCAGATTGAGATCCATACCATTTGAAAGGCCTAAAAATCCATCTTTAAAGCTGAAGGTATATCCGACTGAAAACTGGCGCAGTTTTAAAAACGAAGCGTCATACACGTTGTTTTCTTCGTGATTACGATCGTAAAACTGACGGTAGTAGGTTTCTGCCGAAACTGAAGTGGTATTTGGTACATATTGCGGATCTGCAGCAGTTCCTACATTGACCACACCTTGTGGAATAATCCCTTCTTCAGGGCGGTTGGCAGTCTCCGCAAGTTGCCCGCCAACGGTTCCCAATGCACGCGTACGTGAAACGAGTTCGCCACCTTGTCTCCAATCTAATAAGAAATTGAGATTCCAGTTTTTATAGGTGAAGTCGTTATTCCAGCCCAGCATAAAATCTGGTGTATAGTTGCCTATTTTTTTAAGCGTGTTATCCGCTATATAACTTCCTGAATCGGTAAGGATAAACTGGCCGTCTTCGGTTTTTTGATATCCGGTACCGTAAATATCTCCTATGCGTCCGCCTTCTTCGACTTGAAACCAAACCGTCTGGTTGGCACTGTCGTAAATTCGGCTAAAAGCAAGAGTCAGCCTTCCGTCAGCTTGCGGTAAGCTTTCTACCCGCGAGGTGCTGGTGCTGAAATTAAAAATCGAATTCCATTTAAAATTTGACGTGAGCACCGGGGTAAATGCAGCAATAAGCTCAACACCCTGCGTGCGTACTTCTCCACCGTTAACCACCTGCTGGTTGTAACCAGAAGAAATCGCAATAGGTAAAGAGATGATTTGATCCCGGGTCAGGGCATTATAATAAGTAGCATCCAGGCGAATACGGTCTTTTAAAAACCGAATATCTGCACCCACTTCGTAGGACGTAGTTTGCTCCGGTTTTAAGTTGGCATTCGGGATGAAATTTTGATTGCTAAAGGTAGGCTGCCCGTTATAAGGGGTCTGCGAAATAAAAGCGCCGCTGGTTTGATACGGCTGGGTATCGTTACCTACCTGAGCCACACTGGCCCGTAACTGAGCGTAGGATACAGCTTCCGGCAGTTGCGCAACTTCAGATAAAATAAAACTGGCAGATGCCGAAGGATAAAAGAACGACGTCCCGTCTACCGAAAATGGAGTAGCTAAAGCACTTGACCAGTCGTTACGCCCGGTGACATCCAGAAACAGAAAGCCGCGGTAGCCCAGTTTAGCAATTCCGTAGAACGAATTGATGCGTTTATTGGCTTCATACTGAAATACATCAATAGGCGATGCAGCGTTGTTGAGGTTGAAAATTCCCGGTTGCGCGAGGTTGACCGTTTGTGATTGTTTGGTACTTGCTTTTTGATCAAGACGGTTTCCGCCCAGCGAAATATCTAAAGAAACATCTCCCAGAATTTTGTTGTAATTCAGGAGGAAATCGGTATTGATCTCGCGGTAAAAGACATCGTGTTCTGCATAGCCTCCGTTTTTAAAGCGGTTAGAACTGAAAGAACGACGCAGCTTTCGGGTTTCGTTAGAGTAATCCATACCCGTGCGTACCGCCAGACTTAAATTGGGTGTAAACTGGTGTTTGATTGACATATTTCCAAAAACGCGATCGCGGTTAAACGAATTGCGATTTTCATACATAATGAAAAACGGATTGTCAAAATAGGTGTAGTTAAACGAGTACTGTTGTATGCCTTCTAATCCCGGCTGCCAGTAATTACGCAGACTGTTAATGTCAAGGGAACGCGGTCCCCAGGCAACCAGCGTATAGTTTGCGTTCTCACTACCGTATCCGTTTGCAGGACGGTTGTCACTACCCGAATTTACGTAGCTTATTGAAGCATTAAAGGTGGTTTTATCGGTGGGTTTAAAATTGAGTTTTGCCGCAACCGTCTGTCGGTCGAGGTTTACTCCGGGAATGATCGATTCGCTACGCAGATCGGTAAACGAAAGACGGTAATTGCCATTGTCAAAAGCACTGCCAATCGCGATATTATTTATCGTGGTAACCCCGGTCTCGTAGAAGTTTTTTACATTATCGGGATGCGAATCAAAAGCAGTCGGAGTAATGGGAAGATTGTTATACAATGCGGTATCACCACCGCGCACCACTGTACCGTCAGCTAAAGTAACCGGTGAGTCAAACTGCGCGATTAAGGTACCCTGATCCAGACGCGGTCCCCAGGAATAGGAGATGAGGTCATTGACACCACCACCCAGACCGTCTACAAACTCAAACTGGCCGGAGTTTCCTTGTCCGTATTTATTTTGAAATTCAGGAAGCTTAAAAGGGGTGTCTACAAACAGCGACGTATTGATGCTGATGCCGAGTCCTTTTGATTTGCTGCCGTTTTTGGTTTCAATAATGATAACCCCGTTAGATGCACGCGTCCCGTAAAGTGCAGCAGCACTGGGACCTTTTAACACACTTACTGAAGCGATATCGTCCGGATTTACTTCCATAGCTCCGTTACCAAAATCAATCTCCTGAAAGCCTGCAGCGGCCTCATTAGTATTATTGAAAACCGTGTTGTTGTTGATTGGCGTTCCATCTACAATAAACAACGGATTGTTGTTGGAAAATGAAGCTTCCCCACGAATCGTGATTTTTGAAGAAGAACCCACACCCGTGGCTCCCTGAGAGACCGTAACTCCGGCCAATTTACCAGCCAGATTGTCTAAGAAGTTGGGTGCTTTTACTTCTGAGACTTCTTCGGCTTCAATGGTTTGAACCACATAGCCCAGTTCTTTGGTTTCCCGCTCCAGACCCAGTGCCGTGATGACCACTTCGTCTAAGTCTGTGGTAGATTCCTGCAATGTGACGTTGATAACCGACTGCCTGTTAATCGCGACAGTCTGGGTAATAAATCCTATTGCAGAAAAACGCAGTTGAGATCCTGTTTCAGGTACTTCAATTTGATAGTTTCCGTCTTCATCTGTAATGGTCGCTGCATTGGTGTCAACTGCGATGACATTTACAAAAGGAACAGTGGTGCCGTCAACCGCTGTGGTTACCGTGCCGGTAATGGTAGTTTGGCCATTTGCAAATGCGCAAAGCAAGAGCATGAGCCCAACGTATAGGTATTTCATTGTATAAAATAAAGTTAGTAGTAGTGCACAACCAAAGTCGTGTAAAATGGGATAGCCATTGGCTATTTGTTAAGCGGAAAGTCTTGCGGGTGAGCCTTTGTTGAAAAAAACTCCGGAATAATTTTGACTAAAAAATACACGTTCAACCGCTTCGATGGGTTTGTGTATTTTGATAGCTGATTTTAATTGAGTCCTAAGCTGAAAATTTAACTTTTGGGTGCTATTCAATAGCGGCTGAATGTCTTCAGCAGAATCCAGATCCTGAAGCGTTTCCAGAAAGAGCGCTTCTATTTTTTTCGCCTGTACCAGTCTGACAATGCTCGCCGTAAGTGTGCTGGTTTGCCAGGGTAATTTTAAAAACGAAACCGGATTGAAATGGGATTTTTTCAACCCCATCAGGTAAAAACCACCGTCCTGAGAAGGTCCCAGAACCAGCGGACAGGTTTTTAGTTTTTCTTCCGCTTTTGCGAAATGATCTTTGGTTAAATGCGGCGTGTCATTACCTACACTGATGATTTGTTCAAAGCCCAGATTGTAAATGTCCTGTATCGCATTTGTAAACCTTTCGCCAAATGTTGAGCCTCGCTGTTCATCTTCTGAATACACAAAATATTCAAGTTCGGTTTGTTTTACCGTTTTAAGAATCTGCGCGTTGAGGGTTTCAAAAACAGATACCGCGTTGCGAAAGCGTTTATGCTTTGCATCTTGCTGCGCCGAGCGCGCAAATACGAGTATGGCTGTTTTTGCAGTAATGCTATTCTTTTTTGTTAAGCAACAGCTCCCTGACAGCTACTTCCTGCACCGGCAGTACAGCCGTAGCAATGCTGAGAAATAATGATATTGCGGTCGTTTAATAAATCTTCGTTGTAATCAGAAATATGCTTTACCTTACTATTGACTTTTAAGTCGAGCATCTGGTTAAAATCGCAATCATACAACCAGCCATCCCAACTTATGGAAATGGTATTGGTACACATCACATTAGCAACAGCAGCAGGATTGTAAGCCTCTACAAGCTGATACATATAATCTTCATAATTTTCGGAAGCGATGAGGTAATCAAGAAAGCGTGCAATAGGCAGATTGGTAATTGCAAACAAGTTGTGAAACTGAATGCCAAAATCTTCCATCAAGGCTTTTTTGAAATCTTTTTCCATCCCGGCCTGATCAGAAGGCAGGTACGCACCATTAGGATTATAAACCAGGTCTAAACGTAAATCGCTATCGGGCATTCCGTATCCTACAGCATTGAGTTCCTGTAAGGCTTTGATAGACTTGTCAAAAACACCTTCACCTCGTTGCTTATCGGTTTTACCACGCGTCCAGTGCGGCATAGAGCTTACTACGTGTACTTTGTGTTTTTTGAAAAACTCCGGTAAATCGTAATACTTTTTATTGGCTCTGATTATTGTGAGGTTACTGCGAACGATAAAATCTTTAATTCCGGCTTTGCTTGCTTCTTCAACAAACCTTCTGAAATTGGGATTCATCTCCGGCGCTCCACCAGTTAAGTCAAGCGTATGTGCTCCGGTATTTTTGATAACCTCCAGGCATTGCTCCATCGTTTCCCAGGTCATTATCTCCTTACGATCTGGTCCGGCATCTACGTGGCAGTGTTCACACACCTGATTGCACATATAGCCCACATTGATCTGTAAAATTTCGAGCTTCTTGGGACGTAAAGGAAACTGACCAGTCTCTTTTATTTTTTTTGCAAACGTAGGAAGTTCACCATCGGCAAAAATACCACCCGATAAAATCTCAAGCTGTTTGTTGGCCTGAGCGAGATCATCGTGGCGTTTATGAAGAGATTTTTTTGTTTGCGTTTTTGTTTCAGGCATAAATAGTTCTTTTTCTAGCGGTGACTAATATAACATTAAACTGATAAAAAGTGGTCTTAACACCTACATTTCTAGCTTATTCACCTTATTCATCATCATGGTGCCGTGTACCAATGTAGCGCCGCTTTTAATTGCGGCTCCAACGTGAATGGCTTCCATCATTTGTTCTTTGGTTACCCCGCGTTGCAGCGTGTCTTTGGTGTAGGCATCAATGCAATAGGGGCATTGCTCGGTGTGTGCAACGGCAAGTGCGATAAGTGCTTTTTCACGTGCAGTAAGTGCACCTTCTTCAAATACTTTACCGTAGTAATCAAAAAATTTTGTTCCGAGTTCTTCGCTCCATTCAGTGATTTTACCAAATTTTCTCAGGTCTGCGGGATCGTAATAATTGTTAGCTGCCATTGTAATCTTGATTTTTGAGTTATTGAGTTACATAACTACACAGTAGTTACGGTATTTGTACACCTTCGGTTTTAAAAACCTTATAAAAAATAAAACCCTCAAGGATAAACCAGCGAGGGTTTACGTGTTTATTTTGATTTTAGCGGAATAGCTTCCGCTTTGCGGATTATAATTTTTCGATAAGTTTAGTGAACAGCGTAACCATATCTGGTTCAGCTTTAGCAGCAGCATCCATAATATCCTGAATGTTTACAGGCTCTAAATTGTCGGGATCACATTCATCAGTAATTACCGAAACTGCAGTGACCGGTAGATCCAGGTGGTTTGCGACGATAACTTCAGGAACAGTACTCATCCCCACGGTGTCTGTACCTATAATCTTTAGATAGCGGTATTCTGCCCGGGTCTCGAGCTGAGGTCCCACCACCGAGGCATACACGCCCTCGTGCAGGGTAATGTTATTTTCGGCTGCGATTTGCTTCAAAATTTTTGCCATTTCGGCATCATAAGGCGCGCTCATATCGGTAAATCGGGTTCCCAGAAGTCCCACACCTTTAAAAGCCAATGGCGAACCGCCCTGTAAATTGATGTGATCGTCAATGAGCATAATTTCCCCTTTCTTAAAGTTGAGATTTATGGCACCTGCTGCATTACTGATGAGAAGCTTTTTGATCCCGAGTTCATTCATTACACGTACGGGGTAGCTTACGTCCTGCAAGGTATAGCCTTCATAGATGTGAAAACGCCCCTGCATCACAATGACTTTTTTACCGCCCAGCGTGCCGTAAATGAGTTTTCCGGTATGAAATTCTACAGTTGCCGTTGGGAAATTGGGGATGTGATTATAGCTCACCGAGCTGATGACTTCGACTTTATCTACAAATTGCCCGAGGCCGGTTCCTAAGATGATACCGATTTCAGGGGCTTCAAAGCCGCGCTCTTTTAAAAATCCTGCTGATTCTTCGATGTATTTTTTCATGAATTGTCTTTCAAATGTTTTGGTAAAAATGGGAAAAATGCTGCATTCCCTTCAATGTCTTCGTAATAATCTACATCATTACGGGTTTGTAGCAATTTAAAGGATTCCGCATTTAAATCGGCAAGAGTTGCCTCCAGAACCGTTTCGGTACCCCAGTCTTTATTCTGAAAAAGTTCGGGTTTTAGAAAGGTCATTCCCAGCAGGTAATAGCCGCCGTCTTGCGCAGGGCCTACGACAAAGTCAAATTCGTCAAGAGCAGCAAATGCCTGCTCAATGTCTTTTTGCGACAGGTCATACATATCGCTGCCGATTATGATGGCTTTTTTATAACCACTTCTAAAAGCTTCTCCAAAAGCGTGTATCATGCGGTCTCCCAGATCAGGGCCAAATTGAAGTTTTTTGTCAAAAATTTCGGGATCCCACAGGTCATTTGTCCGTATTTTTTCAGAATAAAAAACCTGCTTATCCGCAGATAGACCTTCGGTAATGCTTACCGTATGTTGGAGTAAAAATTTATAAATTTCTAAAGCAGATTCATCCCCCACACCTTTGGCCAGGCGTGTTTTTACCTTGCCCAGTTCGGGATTTCGGGTAAAAATGATAAGTGCTTTATCTGAAGTAGGGAAATGAAATTCGGTCTCGAAGTCTTTTTCTTCGTCGGTGTCTTTTTTGCTTAATAAACCCATTGCTCATTTTAGATTAAGTAATCAAAATTAATAAACCGCAATCCCGGTTTTTAAATAATCCTGCCAATTTTTTGAAAAAGTATGCACACGCTGAGTAGGACGGTTCTCAGCATCCAGAATTGGAAACCCGGCATCCTTCCATGCAAAGATGCCACCGTAAAGATTCGATACAGATTTTGATGTTCTGTTTTGAAGTTTTTCTCCAAAATCTTCACTGCGTACTCCCACGCTGCAATAGACCACAATCTTTTTGTTTGTTTTGGAAATAGGAGTGAGCAGGTTTTCATCAAAATGATCTCCAACCCATATCGCATTTGGCAGATGGCTTACGTCATACTCTTCCTGCTTACGGGAATCAAGAATGATATAATCATCCTGATTCATACGCAGTTCTTCAACCGAAATATAGGGAACACTACGTGTGTTATAGGTATCAAGTAATTTGTCAATCGATTTTTTTTGAGCGAAACCCGAAAAGCAAAGCAATAGAAGTACAATCATCCATTTCAAATGCATAGGCATAGATCGTTGCGATTTTTGGCGTTGCCAAGATAAGCTTGTTGGTTTAACTTTCATGTTAATAAAAATAGAAGGATGCTTATGCTCCTGCCAATAGTTACGAAAAAGCAGGTCTTTAGGTTTTTTAAGTGAGCTAACGCTTACCAGTGCCTTAAAAAATGCCGGTATGTTTGAAACTTGATGATTTTGATGAAAGCGTTTGGCAAATGTATTTTCTATATTTAGGGTTTAAAACGTTATTCTTTTGATTACTATCCAACCTTTTTCCGAAACGCGCGACGGCCAGGCCGTTTATACCGTAAAACTTAAAAATAAATCGGGTATGGAAGCCCATTTTTTAACCTATGGAGCAATTCTGCAACGTCTTATTGTTCCCACAGGTGCTAGCACGACAGATGTGGTTTTGGGCTACGAAGACCTCGAGTCTTATGAAGATGATAATTATTTTATAGGTCAGTTAGTTGGCCGAAATGCCAACCGTATTGAAAATGCTCAGGTAACACTCGAAGGCAAGAAAGTACAGCTTTCGGCAAATGAAGGTAATAACCAGCTTCACGGGGGTTTTGAATCTTTTGGTAAAAAAGTGTGGTCGGTGACTGATCTGGGAGATGCCGTGCTTTTTACCTATACCAGTCCCGATGGGGAAGAAGGCTTTCCCGGAAATCTGGAAGTCAAATTCTACGTGAAGCTTGAAGATGATAACACGCTCGCGATGCGCTATGAAGCCACTACAGATAAGGAGACTATTGTAAATCTTACCCGTCACGAGTATTTTAATATGGATGCAGCGAGCGGAAATAACATTAAAAATCACAGCCTGCAAATTCACGCCGGGCATTACCTTCCTAAAACCGAATCAAATGTACCGTCCGGTGAACTAAGACCGGTTGCAGACAGTCCTTTAGATTTACGAAATCCGGTTAAGTTAGAAAATGTGATCGCGGCAATGGAGGGAGGATTTGATCACAATTTTGTTTTGAACGAAAACAGGGATGACGCACCCGCAGCACAGCTGATTGCGCCAGATGGCAAATTGAAAATGTACGTGTACTGTACCCAACCGGGAATTCAGTTTTATAGCGCCAACGGCATCACCGATTTCAAAGGAAAACACGGGGAGATTCCGGGGAATTGTCCCGGTCTGTGTCTGGAGCCTCAGCATTTTCCTGACACGCCTAATCACGAGCATTTTCCTACCACGGTATTAAAACCATCTCAACGCTACGAGCACGATATACGTTATACCTTTAGTTATGAGTAAATCCTATATAATCGCATTTGATCAGGGAACCACCAGTACCCGCGCAATACTTTTTGATGAGCAGGGAGTTATTGTTCAGGTATCCCAAAAAGAACTCACCCAGCATTATCCGCAATCGGGTTGGGTTGAGCACGACCCTCAGGAAATTTATGAAGATCAAAAAGCAGCTTTTGAGCAGGTGATTGCCGAAGCAGGGATAGAGCCAGATGCGATTAAAGCTATAGGAATTACTAACCAGCGGGAAACCACTGTAGTTTGGGATAAACATACCGGCGAGCCGGTCTATAATGCGATTGTATGGTTGGATAAGCGCACCGAGCCCATCTGTGAAGGTCTGCGCGAGCGTGATTTGGAACGCTATATTTCAAAAAATACAGGGCTGGTCATTGATAGTTATTTTTCGGCCACCAAAATAAAATGGATTTTAGATAATGTTGAAGGCGCTAGGGAAAAGGCCGAAGCCGGTCATTTGCTCTTTGGTACCATAGATACCTGGCTGATTTACAAGTTCACCGGTCAACACCTTACCGATCATACCAATGCGAGCCGTACGATGTTGTATAACATCAGGAAATTAAAATGGGATGATGAACTGCTCGAGATTCTGGAAATTCCGAAATCGATGTTGCCCAAAGTTCAACCTTCTTCTTCAGATTTTGGAAGTATAACGCACGATGGTCATACCTATCCCATTTACGGGGTGGCCGGTGATCAACAGGCAGCTTTGTTTGGACAGGGTGGATATAAGTCTGGGATGGCCAAAAACACCTACGGTACCGGTTGCTTTATGCTGCTGAATACGGGTAAAAAGCCTTCATTTTCTAAAAACGGTCTCATCACCACCTTATGCTGTACCCTTGAAGATAAGAAACCGAAGTACGCGCTTGAGGGAAGTGTTTTTGTAGGTGGAGCTTCGGTACAATGGCTTCGTGATTCACTCAAACTGATTGACAATGCTGCCGAAACCAGTAAAATCTGTAAAAGCATTCCCCCGCTCAAAGATTTGTATCTGGTACCTGCATTTAATGGTTTGGGCGCACCTTATTGGGATGGAAACGCCAAAGGAAGTATTCAGGGATTGACTTTTAACACCGGGCGAAATGAACTCGTTAAAGCTACCATTGAAGCTTTGGCCTATCAGGTAGATGACCTGATCACAGCTATGACTGAAGACAGTGGTAATCAAATAAAAAGCCTGAAAGTAGATGGTGGTGCCTGCGCCAATGATTATCTGATGCAATTTCAGTCAGATATTTTAGATGCCGAAGTAGACCGACCCCAAATGCTGGAAGTAACCGCGCTGGGAGCTGCACTGTTGGCAGGTATCAAAGCAGGGGTCTGGTTGCAGAGTGACATCGCCTCCCTCCGAAAAATTGATCACATCTTTAAGCCTGAAATGGGCATCAGGGAACGCAATCACAAAAAGGAAGGTTGGGAGCTCGCTGTTTTACGTACTCGATCGGGTTATGCCGAAAGTCTGGTGAAAGAAAAGCGCCCACTGCGTTTCAGTATTGTAGACCGTAAGCGCTACATTAAGAAAGCCAAAAAGAAAAAATTTGATCTCGTCATTATTGGTGGCGGGGTTACCGGAGCAGGTATCGCGCTGGATGCCATTACCCGTGGAATGAGTGTGTGTCTGGTTGAGAAAAATGACTTCGCCAGCGGAACTAGTAATAAGAGTACCAAATTAGTTCACGGTGGGCTTCGCTATCTCAAACAGATGGAAATAGGGTTGGTTAAAGAAAGCGGGACTGAGCGTGCGATTGTACACAAATTGGCACCACATCTGGTGGTACCCGAAAAAATGCTCTTGCCTCTAATCGAAGGTGGGCAGTACGGTAAATTTTTGACATCAATTGGGTTAAAAGTTTATGACTTGTTAGCGAATGTAGAAGGAGACGATAAGCGTCAAATGCTTTCAAAAGAAGAAACTTTAAAACGTGAGCCCATTCTGGATGAAAACAAAGTGCTGGGAGGTGGTTTTTATGCGGAATACCGAACCGACGATGCCCGTCTTACAATCGAATTGCTTAAGAAAGCGGCCGGTTTTGGGGCCATTTGCCTCAACTATTGTGAGATGAGCGATTTTGTGTACGATTACAAGGGTCGCATCACAGCGGTAAAATGCCGGGATCACAACTCAGGAAGCGTATTTGAAATTGAGTCCCGCACCTTTGTTTCGGCTGCCGGCCCCTGGGTTGATAAGCTTCGAGCCAAAGACGAGTCGATGAATAATAAGCATTTGCACTTAACCAAAGGGGTGCATCTGGTTTTTGAGCGTAAAAAATTACCGGTGCATCAATCCCTATACTTCGATGTACCAGATGGGCGTATGATTTTTGCCATCCCGCGCGGAAGAGTTACTTACGTGGGTACCACTGATACTAATTATTCCGGCGATCTGGATCGGGTAGTTGCCACAAAAGATGACATTCATTATTTACTTGATGCCGTAAATGCGACTTTTCCCGATATCAATCTGACGGAAGAAGATATTGAATCGAGCTGGGCCGGACTCCGACCTTTGATTCACGAGGATGAAAAAGATCCTTCTGAGCTTTCGCGAAAAGATGAGATTTTTGAGAGCCAAAGCGGTTTGATTTCTATTGCAGGCGGAAAACTAACCGGTTACCGCAAAATGGCGCAACGGGTAAATGAAACCGTGTTGAAGCGGCTTAAAGACGATTATGCAGAGCAGTTTGAAGAATCGCGTACCGAGCATATTGCCCTTACCTCGCACGCAATGCGTAACACCAAGGAGGTTGAAACCTACCGTAAAGAGCTGGAAGCAGCTCTGGAATATCTTAAGATTGATAAAGCGGAATACAAGGCCTGGTATCTCACTTCAACTTATGGGAAGCAGGCCGATATTATTAAAAACAAAATCAACTATTTTAGAAATCAGGATGTTAATGAACGCCTGGTACGCGCAGAGCTTTGGTATTCTGTTAATTTTGAGATGACAAACAGCCTGGCCGATTTTTTTGTACGCCGCACCGGCCGACTTTATTTTGATATCAAAACGGTAAATGTATATCGCGATCTGGCCATTGAAGATTTTGTGAATTATCTGGATTGGGATGAGCGTCGCGTAGAGCAAGAGAATGAGAAATTGAACGAGCTCCTCTACGATGCAACTCATTTTTATGACCGGGAGTTTCCTGCCTAAAAATTACAGGCTACAGGGGCTATTTTAGAATTTAAACGTTAATTTTACGCTTAAAACAAAACCATTATGGACAAAGGCTTTTTAATTGACATGGACGGAGTTATCTACAGTGGTAACGATTTAATTCCGGGTGCAGACACATTTATTAAGACATTACAGGACCGCGATATTCCCTTCTTGTTTATGACTAACAACAGTCAGCGCAGTCCTATCGATGTTGTGAATAAATTAAAGCCCATGGGAATTAAAATAACAGAAGATAATGTATACACCAGTGCAATGGCTACAGCCTGGTTTTTGGGTTTTACAAAACCTAACGGTACCGCTTACGTTTTAGGTGAAGGTGGTTTGTTGAGCAGCCTGCACCAGCATGGTTACAGTCTTGTAACTCAGGATCCTGATTATGTCGTGGTAGGCGAAGGCCGAAACTTTACACTTGAGATGGCAAACAATGCGGTAGATATGATTCTGGGCGGAGCCAAATTGATAGCTACAAATCTGGATCCCTCACCTATGAAAAAAGGCTGGGCTAATTTAGGTATCAAAGCTATTGTAAAAATGATTGAAGAGGCGAGCGGCCGTAAAGCTTTTTCTGTTGGTAAACCCAGTCCCGTTATGATGCGTGCCGCGCGCAAAAAGCTTGGATTAACCACAGATCAAACTATCGTTATTGGTGATACGATGGATACCGATATTCTGGGCTCCATTCAAATGGGTTATAAAACTATTTTGACCCTTTCAGGCGTGTCAAAACAGAAAGATTTAGGTGCGTATGCTTACGGTCCCGATATGATAATAGATTCGCTAAAAGGCTTTGATATTGATAAGGCTTTAGAAAAGCTTTCGGTAGAAAATAATTATTCAGAATTTTAGGGACCTCTTAAAATTAGATTTCAAACAGATAAAGTTTTAAAATACATGAAGATATTGGTTACTGGAGGACTCGGGTTTATTGGGTCTCACACCGTGGTAGAATTGCAAAATGCAGGTTATGAAGTGGTCATCATCGATGATCTTTCTAATGCTTCAGAATCTGTTTTAGAGGGTATTGAAGCTATCACTTCTACACGGCCTGAGTTTGAAAAGCTTGACCTTAGAGACCGCAATGCCGTTTCTGCCTTTTTTAAGAAACATGCAGATATTGAAGGGGTTATTCATTTTGCGGCTTCAAAAGCTGTAGGCGAAAGTGTGCACAAACCCTTATTGTATTACGAAAACAACTTGAGTTCACTGGTGTATTTACTTCAGGAGTTGACCGCAAAGACCGAAGCCAGTTTTATATTTAGTTCGTCATGTACCGTCTACGGCCAGGCAGACGAATTGCCCATTACCGAAAATGCACCTGTAAAACCAGCAGAATCTCCTTATGGTAATACCAAACAGATAGGGGAGGAAATCATTAGAGATACAGCTCATAAATTTGAGAATTTTAAGGCAATAGCCCTACGCTACTTTAACCCCATAGGAGCGCATCAAAGCACCGAAATAGGGGAGTTGCCACTGGGAGTGCCCCAGAACCTGGTTCCTTTTATCACGCAAACCGCAGCCGGTTTACGTGAAGAACTTTCTGTTTTTGGCAATGATTATCCTACGCGAGATGGCACCTGTGTACGCGATTACATTCACGTGGTAGATCTTGCTCAGGCCCACGTAATGGCCTTAACCCGCTTGATAGAGGGTAAGAATAAATCTAATTATGAGGTGTTTAACTTAGGCACCGGTACCGGAAGTACGGTTTTAGAAGTAATAGAGACTTTTGAAAAAGTCTCCGGGGTTAAACTTCGCTATAAAATTGTAGATCGCAGAGAGGGTGATGTAGTTGCCGCGTATGCTGATACCGAGAAAGCCAATAAGGAGCTGGGCTGGAAATCGCAGCTAACACTTGCAGACGCCCTAGATTCGGCCTGGAAATGGGAGAAAAAGGTACGCGGTATTCAATAGCGAATACTATTTCTGTTGAACGGGGCTTGTGCTGTTGCGTATCACCAGTTCGGTTTCTATAACTTCCTGAACGGGCTCTAATTTTGTTTTAGACTCAATACTTTCAATCGCAAGTTGAATGGTACGCTTTCCTATTATTTCAGCCTGTTGCTTTACAGTAGTGAGCGCAGGGAAATAATTGCGGGCCAGTGCTCCATCTGTAAATCCTATAACTCCTACATCTTCGGGTACAGCCCGTTTGTTGAGGCGCAGGGCATTCATCGCATAAATGGCACTTGACTCATCGGTGGTGACGATCCCATCTAATTCGTTTTCCTCTAAAAAGTCGCTGAGGTCTTTCTCAAGATGTTCCAGTTTGGTGTTGATGATTTTAGAGTCGGCACCCAGTTCTTGAATTGCAGCTTCGTAACCCTGCGCACGTTTCTTTCCTACAGAAGTGTCTGAGAGTATAGAAAGCAGCGCGATGTTTTTGCAACCCGTTTTGTGTAAGTGCATAACAGAATCATAGGCACCCTTAAAATCGTTTATTACAACGCTATGCGAATTCAGGTTTTCGTGAATGCGGTCAAATTGCACCAGCGGAATGTCGAAATAAAGAATATCATTTAAATGCTCCAGTTCTTCCGTTTGCTGTGTTTCTGAACTTAAGCTGATGATGATCGCATCTACCGAAACATCACTTAGCATATTTATACTTTGCTTTTCTTTCTGAAGCGATTCGTTTGAAATACAGGTTACCAGCGAATAACCGTTTTTGGCGGCTTCTTCTTCCATACCAACTATAACTTTAGCGAAAAAGTTATGCATGATATTCGGGATTACCACTCCTAGGGTTTTGGTTCGGCTGCTTTTGAGTCCTCGAGCCATCGCATTTGGTCTATACTTGAGTTGACGCGCAGCGGTTTTAACCACCAGTTTTGTGGAATCACTAATCTCAGGACTATCTGCTAACGCTTTGGAGACGGTTGAGATAGAGAGGTTGAGATGTTCTGCAATTGCTTTTAAGGTGGTTTTGTGTGCCATTTTAGGTTTTACTATAATGAGTGTCTGGCAAGTTACGTAAAGTTTCTGCAGCCATCTCTGCTGTTATATCGCGTTGAGGTGTTGCAAACATTTCATAACCCACCATAAATTTCTTCACTGTGGCAGAACGCAATAAAGGAGGGTAAAATGACATATGAAAATGCCAGCTTTCCCAATCTCTTCCATCTGTAGGAGCCTGGTGAATTCCTGAGCTGTACGGAAATGAAATCTTAAACAGATTGTCATACTTTATGGTTACTGCATTAATAATTTTCGCATAATCCATACGCTCTTCTTCGGTAAGGCTCAAAATATTGCGATGTTGATTGCGTGGAATAATCATAACCTCATACGGCCATACTGCCCAATATGGGACTAAAGCTACAAAATATTCGGTTTCAACTACAATACGTTCCTGAGCCTGTAATTCTTCTTTAAGATAGTCGCTAAGTAAACTGGTTTTATTGTTATGATAATACTCGCTAAGATTTTTACACTTTTTGCTTACTTCAAGAGGAATGGTGCGCTGTGCCCAAATCTGCCCGTGCGGATGCGGATTGCTACAGCCCATTATGGCTCCTTTATTTTCAAAAATCTGAACGTGATTAATGTCTTTTTTAGCACCCAGTTCTCTGAATTCCCGCTGCCACAACGCTACAACTTTTTCGATTTCTGCAACCTCCATTACCGGAAGGGTTAAGGAGTGATCGGGAGAAAAGCAAACTACTTTGCAGGTGCCGCTTTCTGATTCTGCCTTAAGTAAACCGGATTTAAATTTTTCTTCAGGGACATCACGTTTAAGCGCAGCAAAGTCATTTGTAAACGACCATGGCTCGTTGTAATTCTCATTTTTATGACCGCCGGCACGTTCATTTCCGGGGCATAAATAACATGAAGGATCGTATGAAGGGCGCTTTTCAACAACCACATCTTCTTCCTTTCCTTGCCAGGGTCGCTTGGTGCGATGTGGGGAAACTAATACCCACTCTCCGGTTAGGATATTATATCTTCTGTGCGAATTATCATTAAAGTCAAGCATGGTATTCAGTTTTGTTTTAATAATAGGTTTTAACGGATGCGTTTATATTACTTTTCCACCGTCTGCCGGCATAGCTTTAAAAGCGGTAAGATTGATATCAAATTCTTCTTTGTAGGCTTTTTTGGCTAAACCAATATATTCTTCAATAAAATCCTGATGAATGAGGTTTATTGTACAGCCACCAAAACCACCACCCATCATTCTACAGCCTAAAATAGCGTGATAATTTCGTGAAAAATCGGTAAGAAAATCTAGTTCTTTACAACTTACTTCATATTTGTGTTGCAGTCCATCGTGCGAACCGTACATAAGCTGCCCAAAACTCTCCAGATCATTGCGTTCCAACGCAGCGGCTGCAGCATTCACCCGGGCATTTTCTTCAATTACATACAAGCAACGGTTGTAAATCACAGGAGCAAAATCGCTTTTATGAGCTTCGAGTTGTTCCAATTTTACATCTCTTAATGAATTTATCTTGGGGTACCATTTTTGCAGCAATTTTACACCCTGCTCACATTCGTTGCGACGTACGTTATATTCGCTGGTCGAAAGGCTGTGCGATACATTTGTGTTTAGCAGCAGTAAAGCATATGGTTCTATGTTGAAAGGAACCAGTATGTAGTCCAGGCTTTGGCAATCCAGTTGAATTACGTGATTTTCTTTGCTCATTACTGAAGCAAACTGATCCATAATTCCGCACATTGTGCCTACGTAGTTATGCTCGGCTTTTTGAGAAAGCTCAACAATTTCAAGAGGACTCAGGTCTAAAGAAAAGAGCTCATTTAACCCCTCAGCCAGACCGCACTCCAAAGCAGCAGAAGAACTAATTCCGGCACCCATAGGTAAGTTGCTAAACATCAGGCATTCAAAACCAGATAAGTTACGCCCTTTTTTTTTGATTTCTTCTGTCACCCCAACAATATAGCGGGTCCATTCTTCACCCTGCTCATCAGGTTTGCTTAAATCAAATTGATAGGTACTGTCAAAATTAAGGCTGGTAATACTGCATTGGCTTTTAGACTTGTTTTTTTTCAGATAAAATACAATTGATTTGTCAATAGCTGTAGGCATGACAAAGCCATTATTGTAATCGGTATGCTCACCTATAAGATTAACCCTTCCCGGTGAGTTCACAGTTACTTCGGCCTTAAAATTTCCAATTTGGGCAACCTGCTCTGGCGATTGTGCGATGACGTTGTTTTGCAAAACCTAAATGTACTAATTAATACTCTTTTTCTTTAATGTACAAATATACTAAAACTTTCATTAAACGTATTTTTTACATTTAAAAAATTAAAGTCTAAGACGGCATAAGGTAATTAAGACTATAACGTAATAGCATTAAAAAATAGGGTTAATTTTCAAAGATTTATCAAAAAGTAATGCTTATTTGTGGATTTATGACAGATTTTAAACCTGAATGCTTCGCCTCAAAATGTTTAAAGTGTTACTTTAGTGGCGTTATAAAAAAATGTTAAGGCACCTTTTTGTGAAAAAAATCAATACTTAATCCTATGGCAATAATTTCCTTTTTAGCATTTACAATTCTTGTGGCAGTCATCTCGTGGTGGTCTGTACGCAACGCTGATGAATCAACCTCAGACGGTTATTTCTTGGGAGGCCGAAGTCTAACAGCTGGGGTTATTGCGGGCTCGCTTTTACTTACCAACCTTTCAACCGAGCAAATTGTAGGCCTTAACGGAAGTGCTTATAAAGACGGGCTTTCTGTTATGGCCTGGGAAACTCTGGCAGCTCTTGCAATTGTGGTAACTGCGGTGTTCTTATTGCCTCGTTATTTAAAAGGAGGTCTTACAACCGTGCCTCAGTTTCTCGCTGAGCGTTTTGATACTTCGACTAAAACGATTACTTCCGCATTATTTCTTACCGGTTATGTAGTGGTTCTGCTTCCGGTGATTTTGTACTCCGGTTCTGTTGCGGTAAGTGGGATGTTTAATATTCCGGAAAGACTTGGAGTTTCTGATATGACCGCTTTGGTAATTTGCATCTGGGGTATAGGTATTATCGGTTCGATTTACGCGGTATTTGGAGGGTTAAAAGCCGTTGCCGTGTCTGATAGTATTAATGCTGTGGGGCTTATCATAGGAGGTTTATTGATTCCTGTTTTTGGTTTAATGGCTATAGGTGACGGGGGCATTATAGACGGACTGAATACGCTTATTGATTCTGATCCTTCGCGTTTTGATTCAACTGGCGAGCCGGGTCAGGAGGTGCCTTTTGCTACGATTTTTACCGGGATGATGCTCGTGCAGTTATTTTATTGGGGTACCAATCAGCAAATAATTCAGCGTGCTTTAGGTGCAAAAAGTCTTGCTGAAGGTCAAAAAGGACTTTTACTGGCCGCGTTTCTAAAAATTCTGGGTCCAATTATTTTAGTGCTTCCGGGGATGATTGCTTTCTATTATTTTGAGGGAGGTCTTGATAGCAGTGATCTTGCGTATCCTGAACTGGTGCGTGCCGTGTTGCCAAAACCACTTGTAGGATTTTTTGCTGCTGTTTTATTTGGTGCAATCCTGAGCTCATTTAATAGTGTGTTGAACAGTTCGGTAACTTTATTCGGTATTGATATTTACAAACAACACATCAATAAGGAGGCTTCAGAGGCAACTATTGTTAAGTACGGAAAGATTTTTGGGGTGTGTTTAGCGCTGGCAGCTATGTTTATAGCGCCGCTAATCTCTAATGCCGGAAGTTTGTTTAGTTATCTTCAGGAAATCAACGGAATTTACAGTATCCCAATTTTTACCATTATAGTCATTGGTTATGCAACAAAACGGGTGCCTGCGATTGCCGCAAAAATAGGTATCATTAGCGGATCACTGATGTACATCATAAGTCAGTTTTGGTTAGGTCCTATGATGCGCGATAATGCTGTTGCAGCCGCAGAAGCTAGCGGTATTACAGATCCCGAAGCTTTGCGAATGGTTAGTGTGGAAGCTTACCCGCACTATTTGCATGTGATGGCGATCTTGTTTGTCGCAAACATCATCATTATGCTGATTATTGGTAAACTGTATCCTAGAGAAACCCCATTTGAGCTTGAGTATACCAAAAAGGTTTCAATTGAACCTTATAAGTATGTCAAGCCGGTAGGGGCCATGATTTGCGTGATTGTGGTAGCTATTTACGTGTACTTTGCGAAATAAAAATAGGCTACATAATTAATTATAACCCGGAGGTAATTCCGGGTTTTTTTATGGACAATTGGTGGGGTTGATATCAATGCTTTAGTTTTAGCACTTCATCAATCAATAATTAAAATTATGTTCAAACTTTTTACAGCAGTCCTGCTGGTATTCCTTTTCGCAACAAATCTCAATGCTCAAACTTGAGAGTCTACTTGGATAGAGTCTTTAATATGGGGAGCACAAACCGGGTTTCTTGGTTTTTGAGTGCATAACGAATCTAAACTAACACACGGAATTGCTTTGCGTTCCGAATTGGGTTTTGATGGTGGTTTTTATGGAAGCGATAATGATTTCAATTATGTTTTTGCTCCTATACCGTGTAGAACCCAGATGGTATCGCAACTCTGGACAAAAGATTTGAGAAAGGAAAAAATACAGCAAATAATTCTGCAGACTTTTTAAGTCTGAAAGCTATGTTTTACCCGGCCTGTTTACAATATCCAGCGAAGAGGTACGTGTTAATTGGACTATAGCTCTAACTGCAAATGCCGGGATGCGCCGGGTATATTGGGAACATTTTATTTTTGAACTGGGACTGGGGGCTGGCTTTGCTACAGATTTGGAAAACACGTACGGTAATTCGATTTATTTTTTACCCGAAATCTTTCTGAGGCTCGGCTATAATTTTTAAAAGATAAATTTCCTTTTGAATGCATAAAAAAAGCTGTCCGATAAGACAGCTTTTTTTTTATGCAACTAGGTTAAATCTTAATTATCTATAATCGATCTGGAGATCACAATTTTTTGAATTTCGGATGTGCCCTCGTAAATCTGTGTGATTTTAGCATCCCGCATCAGGCGCTCTACATGATATTCTTTTACGAAACCATTACCGCCGTGCACCTGTACGGCTTCAACTGTAGTATCCATCGCTACTTTTGAGGCGTATAATTTTGCCATAGAGCTGGCCAGATCGTAATTCTCTTTCTGATCTTTTTGCCAGGCAGCTTTCATAACCAAATGACGTGCCGCTTCAATTTGGGTATACATATCGGCCAGTTTAAAGGCAATGGCCTGGTGGTTGCAGATTTCGGTGCCAAAAGCCTTGCGCTGTTTTGAATAATCAAGGGCAAGTTCATAAGCTCCTGAAGCGATTCCCAGAGCCTGAGCCGCGATACCAATACGACCACCACTTAGAGTTTTCATAGCAAACTTAAACCCGAACCCATCTTCACCAATTCGATTTTCCTTGGGCACTTTTACATCATTAAATATAAGGGAGTGTGTGTCGCTGCCACGAATGCCCAGTTTTTGCTCTTTAGGACCAATCTCAAAACCTTCCCATTCCTTTTCAACAATGAAGGCATTGATGCCCCGGTGTTTTTTCTCATTATCGGTTTGCGCGATTACCAGATAATAATCGGCAGATCCTCCGTTTGTAATCCAGTTTTTTGTTCCGTTAAGAATGTAATGATCACCTTTGTCAATTGCCGTAGTGCGTTGTGAAGTAGCATCACTACCGGCTTCGGGCTCACTTAAACAAAAAGCACCCAGTTTTTCACCCGTTGTTAATTTAGATAGGTATTTTTCTTTTTGTTGCTGACTTCCGTATTCTGCCAGACCATAATTTACAAGGCTGTTGTTTACCGAAACGATTACTGATGCGGATGCATCAATCTTCGATAATTCTTCCATGACCAAAACGTATGAAATGGTATCCATTCCGCCTCCGCCAAATTCAGTAGGAGCCATCATACCCAGAAAGCCCATTTCGCCCATTTTTTTAATGAGTTCTTTGGGGAAGTGTTGTTTTTCATCCCGCTCAATAACTCCCGGAAGCAATTCGCTTTGCGCAAATTCACGGGCTGCATCACGTATCATTTCGTGTTCTTCACTCAAACTGAAATTCATGGTCAATATTTGGTATTAAATTAAAATTCTATTCTTTTCTTAATAACTTCGGCATCATACAAACAAATAATGAATGTTTGGACCAACATAAAAGTAACAACTCAAACCTTTGCGTAACGTTTTTTCAAAGGTCTGAAAATTTACTATGCTTGCATAATAAAAAGATGCATCAGCTAAATATTTTAACGAAAATTCAAAAATAGTCGATTTTACACAACTAAATTAAATTATTGATAATATAAGTGAAAAATACTAAGAATTTATTTAATTTCAAAAAACTATGAATGCAACATCTTATGTCCTTCTTGGCGTTATGAGCGGAACCTCTCTGGACGGGGTTGATTTGGCTTATGTAGAATTCATCAAAAAGGATTTCTGGAGCTACAGGATTTTAAAGAGCACGACCGTACCTTATTCTAAAATCTGGGTAGAGCGTCTGGAAAAGGCTGTTGCGTTACCGGCCCAAGCCCTGAAATTACTGGATGAAGAATATACCCAATATCTAGGGTCTATTATAAGGGCATTTATTGATCAGAAACCGGCAGAACAGCTGGATGCTGTAGCCTCTCATGGTCATACCATTTTGCACCGTCCTGAGGCCGGATTGACCTATCAAATAGGTAATCTCCCGCAACTGGCCGGCCTGATAGACAAACTGGTGGTTTGTGATTTTAGGGTAGAGGATGTGGCTCTGGGAGGTCAGGGCGCACCTCTGGTGCCTGTGGGTGATGCTCTTTTATTTAAAGAATACGCAGCTTGCTTAAATATTGGTGGCTTTGCCAATATCTCCTATGACGATGGCAACAAGCGAATAGCTTATGATATTTGCCCAACGAACATTGTTTTGAATACGTATGCCCGAGAGCTAGGGCTTGATTTTGATAAAGACGGCGAACTGGCGCGTGGTGGTCGTATTAATGAGAAAGTGCTCGATCAACTTAATGCTCTGGACTACTACACAAGGCCGACACCAAAATCACTTGGGCTTGAGTGGGTGCAGGAGCAGATTTTTCCAATTATGGAAAATTCAGACCTGGATGCGCAAGATTGTATTGCAACTTTTACCGAACATATGGCAGCGCAGATCGCCCGGAATTTGCGTCTTAGTGTAGCGGGCAAGAACAGTAAAAACATACTGATTACAGGTGGAGGAGCTTATAATACCTATTTAATAGAACGTATCTCATCGCTTTCAGATTTGGCGCTTAACATACCTGATGCACAAACAATAGAATTCAAAGAAGCGCTGATTTTTGCATTTATGGGCGCTTTACGCCTGCGCAATACCCCTAATGTATTGAGTTGTGTTACAGGCGCTCCACAGGATCACTGTGCCGGTATGGTCTATTCACCTTAAATTAATATCAAAATCATAGGGAAAACAGGCGAAGTCGTTATATTTGTCAACCTTCTAAATTATTTAATGAAAGATTTACTACAACGTTACGAGAATAAAGAACCTGAAATTGTATTTCACTGGAATGATCCGGAGACCGAAGCCGAGGGCTGGACGGTAATCAATTCCCTTCGCGGAGGTGCAGCTGGAGGTGGTACTCGAATGCGAAAGGGACTCGATCGCAATGAAGTATTGTCGCTTGCTAAAACTATGGAAGTTAAATTTACCGTTTCGGGGCCCGCAATTGGCGGAGCTAAAAGCGGTATCAATTTTGACCCTTCAGACCCCCGCAAAAAAGGCGTGCTTGAGCGCTGGTATGCTGCAGTTTCACCATTGCTGAAAAGCTATTATGGTACTGGTGGCGACCTTAATGTTGATGAAATTCATGAAGTAATCCCAATTACGGAAGAAAGCGGCGTTTGGCATCCTCAGGAAGGTGTTTTTAACGGCCATTTTAGACCTACCGAAGCCGATAAGATAAATCGAATTGGTCAGTTGCGCCAGGGTGTTATTAAAGTACTTGAAAATCCGGCATATTCTCCTGATGTATCCCGCAAATATACTGTTGCTGATATGATCACCGGCTACGGAGTAGCTGAGGCCGCACGTCATTTTTATGATATTTACGGTGGAGATTTAAAAGGAAAACGTGCTGTGATTCAGGGATTTGGAAATGTAGGTGCCGCAGCAGCCTATTATTTATCTCACGAAGGAGCTAAAATTGTAGGTATTATAGATGCAACCGGCGGACTAATTAATGAAGATGGCTTTAGTTTTGAAGAAATTAAAAACTTATTTTTAGCAAAGCAGGGAAATAAGCTTGCTTCGTCAGATTTAATTCCTTTCGAGGAAGCGAACGAACGCGTCTGGAATTTGAAAACCGAGATGTTTTTGCCTTGCGCAGCTTCTAGATTGGTTACTCAGGAACAAATAGATGCAATGATTGAAAATGGTCTTGAGGTTATATCATGTGGCGCGAATGTGCCTTTTGCAGATAAAGAGATTTTCTTCGGCCCAATTATGGAGCATACCGATGAGCGGGTTTCTGTAATACCTGATTTTATATCAAATTGCGGGATGGCACGCGTTTTTGCTTATTTTATGGAGCGTCGAGTGCAAATGACTGATGAAGCGATTTTTAATGACACCTCGCTCACTATTAAAAACGCTATTGAGAAAACATACAAGCACAACAGCAGTAAGCAAAATATTAGCCGTACTGCTTTTGAGTTGGCTTTACAGCAACTCGTATAACTAAATAATAACCAACACAAAGACACATGTTAAAATACTTTTTAGGCAGCAGCCCGAGATGGTTTAAGTTAGCGATGATCGCTTTTCTAATCATTAATATTTTCACATATTATTTACTTGGCCCGATGGGTCCGATGATAACCGCGTGGTTATTCATAGGAGAATTCATTTTTACGCTAGCAATGGCACTTAAATGTTATCCGCTTCAGTCGGGAGGAATCCTGGCTTTAGAGGCTTTAATCCTCGGGCTTACCAGTCCAGAGGCAGCCTATGAAGAAGTTGACCAAAACTTGGAGGTAGTATTACTTCTGGTATTTATGGTTGCCGGTATTTACTTTATGAAGCCTATGCTGATGTACATCTTTTCAAAGGTGTTTACCAAAATCAAATCTAAGGTCGTACTGTCTATGCTCTTCGTGTTTCTGGCAGCTGTACTTTCAGCTTTCTTAGACGCGCTTACCGTAACTGCGGTTTTGATAAGTGTTGCAGTAGGTTTCTATGGGGTATATCATAAAATTCATTCGATGGAGAATGCTGATTATGATGAAGATCAGGTGCCAGACCGCCAGGCTTTGAGTGGAGAAACCTTAGAGCAGTTCAGAAGCTTTTTGCGTAGCCTAATTATGCACGGTGTGGTAGGTACTGCTCTGGGTGGTGTTTGTACACTGGTAGGAGAGCCTCAGAACCTGCTGATTGGTGAAAAGATGGGCTGGGAATTTGTTGAATTCTTTCAGCGTATGGCGCCTATTACCATTCCTGTTTTAATCGCTGGTCTTCTCACCACTTTTATACTTGAAAAAACCAAAATTTTTGGATTTGGCGCGAAGCTTCCGGATGTAGCTCGCGGTATTATCGAGAATTACACCAAAGAAGTTGATGAAAAACGTACCAAGAAGGAAACTTACGGACTTTGGGTTCAGGGTATTTCTGCGATCCTTCTCATTTTAAGTTTAGCGCTTCACCTGGCGCCGGTAGGATTTATTGGTTTATTCCTCATTGTTGTCCAAACTGCATTTATGGGTATTACCGATGAACACAGCTTAGGAAAAGCATTTGAGGAAGCACTTCCGTTTACGGGATTACTGGTTGTGTTCTTTGTAATTGTGGCAATGATTCACGATCAACATTTGTTTACACCAATCATAGATTATGTGTTGACGCTTCCCGTAGAGACACAGCCCTCTATGTTTTATCTGGCGAATGGTATTCTCTCGATGATTAGTGACAATGTATTTGTGGCTACAGTTTATATTAATGAAGTAGAGGTAGCTTATACAGCAGGTAATATTACCCGTGAACAGTTTAATCATCTTGCTGTAGCGATCAATACAGGTACAAACCTGCCTAGTGTTGCAACGCCTAACGGGCAGGCTGCATTTCTGTTTTTGCTAACCTCTTCACTGGCTCCACTTATCAATTTATCATATGGTAAAATGGTAAAAATGGCGTTGCCTTATACCATCGTTTTGGGCGGTATAGGACTACTTGGGGTCTATATGGTCTTATAATTTAATCACTAAAATCAAATAAGCAGCATATAATTTTATGCTGCTTTATGCGTTAACCTCATATCTAATCTAAGAACACTATGTTGACAACCTTGTTGCAGGAAGGTGCAGAAAATTTACCTTCACTTGCCGCCGAAGAGGAGCCGGTAGAAAAAACCCTTTCCCTATTTGATTTATTGATGAGCGGAGGGATCTCCGGTCAAATTATAATTATCGTTCTTTTTGTATTGCTTTTTGTAGCTATCTACATCTATTTTGAGCGTTTGTTTGCAATCAAAGCCGCCAGTGGTATTGACAGCAACTTTATGAATCAGATTAAAGACCACGTAGCCAATGGGAATATTGAAGCTGCAAAGATCTTATGTGCGCAGCAAAACAGTCCGGTATCGCGATTAACTGCAAAAGGTATTAGCCGTATAGGAAGCCCCCTTGAAGACATCAACACCGCTATAGAAAACTCAGGCCGTCTCGAAGTATATCGTCTGGAGAAAAATGTAAGTGTACTGGCTACTATCGCCGGTGCTGGCCCTATGATTGGGTTTTTAGGTACCGTAATTGGGATGGTTTTGGCATTCCACCAGTTGGCTACCAGTAGTGGTCAGGCTGAGATGGGAAATCTTGCAGAAGGTATTTATACGGCAATGACAACAACAGTCGCCGGTTTGATCGTGGGTATTGTTGCCTATATTGGCTATAACCACCTTGTGGTGCGCACCGATAAAGTGGTGCACCAGATGGAGGCAACCGCAGTTGACTTTTTAGACCTTTTAAACGAACCCGCCTAAGATGAATTTACGCGGAAGAAATAAAGTAAGCCCTGAGTTTAGTATGAGCTCCATGACAGATATAGTGTTTCTGTTACTGGTGTTTTTCCTGCTTACCTCTCCGGCAATAACGCCCGATGCGCTTGATCTCATTTTGCCAAAAGCAAAAGGAAAGACCAGCAATCAGCAAAATCTTTCGGTGAGTATTACCAAAGATTTAGACTTTTACGTCAACAAAGAGCGGGTGACCGAAAATAATCTGGAAGCGTTCATTCAAAATGAACTTCAGGGCGTGGAGGAGCCGGTAATTATTCTTCGGGCAGAAGAAGGAGTGCCTATTGAAGAAGCCGTTGCGGTGATGGATATCGCAAACCGCAACCGGTATAAGATCGTTTTAGCGGTTCGGCCTAATTAAGTTTTGGGCGTTCCGGCTGTCGCCGTCAGGCTTTCAGCTCTATCCCCGATAAAAAATCGGGGGATGCCGCTTCAATCCTTAACGCATATTTCAATAATGGATCAGATTTTGTAACAATCATACTATTATAAATAACAGGCCTTGAGTTTTTTAGATACCAAACATAAGCGAAAATCATTCACCCTAACTACGGTGATTTATGCGCTTTTACTCGTTTTGTTGTTTTTTGCAGGCCTGAAATACCTTGATCCGCCGCCTGAAAGTGGTATAGCGATAAACTTTGGAACCTCAGATGTAGGCTCCGGGAACATTCAGCCTAAAGCAGCTATCCAATCGGCTCCCCGTAATACTACTCCTGAGCCACAGGTTCAAAAATCTTCTGAAATCAAGGAAGAAGTAGTAACTCAGGATGCAGAAGAGGCGCCGGTTATTAAAAACGAGCCTAAAAAAGACATCAAAAAGCAGGTTACTGAGCAGCCTAAACAAACTACAACTAAACCTGTAGAAGCTAAGAAACCAGACCCCAAACCCGATAAATCAACTACTGATGCCTTGTCAAGCATCCTCAACGGACCCAAAAGTTCGGGTACGGCGAGTGGAGGAGAGGGAGATACCAATCAGGCCGGAGACAAAGGTGATCCAAACGGTGATCCCAATGCATCGAGTTATTACGGAACCGGCAAAGGTTTAGACGGTGACGGTAATTATCAGTTGGGTGGCCGTAAAGCTTTAAGTAAGCCTAAGCGTGTTCAGGACTGTAATGAAGCAGGTATTGTGGTGGTGAGTATCGAGGTTGATCGTAATGGTAATGTTATAAAAGCCGTTCCGGGAGTACGTGGTACTACAAACAACAGCCGTTGCCTGCTTGATCCTGCAAAGGCCGCTGCACTAGCGACTAAATTCAACAGCGACACCGACGCACCTTCGCGTCAAATAGGTAAAATCATATACAAGTTTAGCCTTTCAGAATAATGACCTACGATCAAACGGTACAGTGGATGTTTAACCGTCTTCCTATGTATCAACGTCAGGGAGCTTCAGCCTTTAGAAAAGATCTTTCCAATACCATTCTGCTTGACGAGCATCTTGGGAACCCGCACACGGTTTTTAAGACCATTCATGTCGCAGGGACTAATGGTAAAGGTTCAACCAGTCATATGCTTGCTTCGGTATTGCAGGAAGCCGGTTATAAAGTGGGTTTGTATACTTCTCCGCATTTAAAAGACTTTAGAGAGCGCATACGCATAAACGGTGAGATGTGCACTCAGGATTATGTTGTGAGCTTTATAGACGAGCATAAAACCTTTCTGGAGCAGCATCAACTGTCGTTCTTTGAACTGACCGTGGGCATGGCTTTTCAATACTTTAAAAACGAGCGGGTAGACGTTGCGGTAATTGAAGTGGGAATGGGTGGCAGGCTTGATTCTACCAATATCATAACACCTATACTATCTATTATTACCAACATTGGGATGGATCATACCGCATTTCTTGGAAATACGTTGGCTGAAATTGCGGGTGAAAAAGCCGGAGTCATCAAACCTCACATACCTATAGTTATAGGCGAACGCCAAGAAGAAACTACCGCAGTTTTTGAAGAAAAAGCTGCTCGCGAGCAGGCACCTCTGTTTTTTGCAAGTGATGAGGCTTTTCCCGGTTTGGAAAGTGAGCTTAAAGGACGCTATCAAACTCATAACATAAAAACAGTACAGAAAGCGGTTGAAGTACTGCGCTTGTTTAGCGATCTTGAAATAGGGGAGCAGCATTTAATAAATGGCTTAGCTCGGGTGGTTACTAATACCGGGTTGACGGGCAGGTGGCAGATTTTACAGGATTCAGGTCCAAGAATTATATGTGATACTGGTCATAACAAAGAGGGGCTATTACAGGTTTTTGCGCAACTTACTCAGGAAAAGTTTGAACAGCTGCATATTGTTTTGGGCGTGGTTTCAGATAAGGATCTGGAAAGTGTTTTGCCGCTGTTTCCGGTACAGGCATATTATTACTTTAGCAAGCCGGATGTTCCGCGAGGTTTGGATGCGGGGATTTTGCAAGATCAGGCTGCGCAATTTGGCCTAAACGGAAAAAAATATAAAACTATTTCAGAAGCTTTAGAAGCGGCTAAACGTTCGGCAACTGTTGAGGATCTGATCTTTATAGGTGGAAGCACTTTTGTAGTGGCCGAAATAGTTTAATTATTTTTCAAAAAGTGTTTTGCAGTCTTAAATATTGGTTTATATTTGCATCCGCTAACGAGAAGGGCAATTAGCTCAGTTGGTTCAGAGCACCTCGTTTACACCGAGGGGGTCGGGGGTTCGAATCCCTCATTGCCCACTTAATAGGAATCAAATTCCATCAAAAACCCGCAAACATCAGTGTTTGCGGGTTTTTTCATTTTTATTGCCGTCCTTTAATATCATTCAAAATCAATTTTAACGGGAGTAATTCGGGAGCTCAAAAAATTTAATCGGGAGCCCAAAATTTCGTCGAAAAAAGCTGTTATCCTTTGATATTACTGATTTTGCTCATTTTTTTAAATCAATAAAAAATTTTAATTTGGAAAGGAATTAAAATTTAAAATGAGCTATTTACTATCCATATTGTTCACAGTTCGTAAGTCCAAAGGCAAATTGGAAGGTTATGGAGGTATATATTGTAGAATAACGGTAAATGGTAAAAGAACGGAAATAAGTGTTGGTAGAAAAGTTTTGACAAGTAAATGGGATGCTTCAGCTGAAAGGGTAAAGGGTATCTCGTCAGAGGCAAGAGAAATAAATGAACTACTAACAAATATTCGTTCCAAACTTCTCGAAAAACAGCAAGAATTCATAAGACAAGGTATTCCATTTACCGCAATCAGTCTCAGAGATTCGTATTTGGGGAAAGATAGAGTTCTAAGAACGGTATTAGAATTGTTTAAGGAACACAATCAAAAAATACTTGACCTAATTAAAACAGGAGAGTATGCTATAGGCACCTACAAGCGCTATGATACTGTTTTCAATCATCTTCAAGAATATATCCGATTAAATTTTGAACGTGAAGATATTGCGCTTAAAGACGTTGACTTTCAGTTTATCGATGGATTTGCATTTTACCTAAAGTCAAAAAAAGCATGTGCTAACAATACCACTTTAAAATACATTCGAAATTTTAAAAAAGTAATACGTATTGCTCAAGCGCGTAATTATATCCAAAAAGATCCGTTCATCAATTGGAAAATGAAAAAGAAGGTGGTTAATAGAGAGTTTTTGACTGAAATGGAAATTAAACGAATGTCAAAGAAAGCTTTTGAAATGGATCGCTTAAGTCAGGTTAGGGATATTTTCATTTTCTCCTGTTTTACTGGTTTAGCTTATGTAGATGTCCAGAAATTAACCAAAGACGATATAAGGCAGAGTTCTGATGGTATGAGCTGGATCAAAATCAAAAGAGCTAAAACAGATACCCCAAGTAGTATTCCCATTTTACCTGAAGCGCAATTAATAATCGATAAATATTCTGATAAAGATTTTGAAATTGATAACAAATTACTTCCCGTAGCTAGCAACCAGAAAGTAAATGCTTATCTAAAAGAGATTGCGGTACTTTGTAAAATAAAAAAGAAGTTAACTTTTCACCTTGCGCGTCACACTTTTGCAACTACAGTAACACTGGGTAGGGGTGTACCTATTGAAACGGTTAGTAAGATGCTAGGCCATACTAATCTTACTACAACTCAACATTATGCTAAGGTGTTGGATCTTAAAATAAGTCAGGACATGCAGCTTTTGAAATCTAAAGGAAGTTTTTTGAAAGTTTAAAGTTGCTAATTATCTGTATTTAGAAATTTGTAAATATCATTTTATATTTCTAGAATTTTCATTGCGGATCCTTAAGTCACTAGAGCTAGTATTAAAAGGGTCAACCACACTTTTAGCCGACATTTAAAAAATATCGCAAAGCATCTTCAAATTTCTAAAAATCTAAGTATACATATTGCTCGTCATAGCTTTGGAAATATTTCAGGTAGTAAGATTCCAATTCAAATGTTACAAAAACTGTATCGCCATTCATCTGTAACTACTACAATCATGTATCAATCAAATTTTATGCAGGATGATGTAGATGATGCACTAGACAATGTGGCTAATTTTTAAAGTTATTCCTAACATAGATTTTCACATATATTATTTGAAAATCCGAAGATAGATTTAATTTTTTCCTTGTATTTGATAGAAAAAAACATTTTTTGATGAATTCCGTAAAATGGTTAGAAATCAATATTTTAAATTTAAAGTATTAAAAAATTGCTTCTAAATTTCTTAGACCCCAAAACACTATGAAAAATATATTCTTTCACCTCTTTTTAATATTCTCATTATTAGCTTGTAAAAAAGATGATGATAGCGATCTTCCCCCTATTGAGCAACTCCCTCCCCAGACTACTGTAGGCGCTAACACAGCAGGTTGTTTGGTAAATGGTGAAGTATTGGTGCCCAAAGGGAGTAATAACTCTTCTTCAACTTTGAGATGTCAATATGCTAAAAGACAAGGTGCTTATAATTTCGGTCTTAGTTTTCACGATAAAGAACAAGAATTTGTTAAAAGCATTCTATTACGAACAGAAAACATAAAATTAGAACAAGGGAAATCTTATAAATTTTTTGAAAGATCCAATATTTGTTGGGGAGAATATTCAATCGAAGCGGGTATCATTGATTCATTCGAAACTGATTCAAATCATTCGGGTATTTTACATATCACGCATCTTGATGAAGATCAAAGAATTATTTCCGGTACTTTCTCATTTATAGCCCTCAATGATCAAGGCGAAACTATTGAGGTAACGGATGGTCGCTTTGATATGCGCTATATTCCTTAATTGCTAACATTCTATTTTATGCATCAAAAACTATTTACGCTACTTCTATTTTTACTTACCTGTTTTAGTCAGCACGCCCAAGGAACTATAGACATTAATACGGATTTGGAAGATGAATTTAAAACCATTTTTGAGAATATAGACAAATCCAAAATACCTTACGGCCTATTAAAGGACGCAGCCTATGAATTTACCGAGTTAAAGGATCATCGCAAAGAGTGATAGATAATACGAAATTTTATAAAATATTTTCAGGTTTAATATGCTTAACAAAATATATTATTAATACTAAATTAACTTAAACCAAGATATAATTCATAATTTTAGAAAAATAGTCGTTATGAAAAGTTTTTGTTTTATGCTATTACTGGCATTCACAGGTGTTTGTTGTTCTTGTCAAAAAGATGATGATAGCGATCTTCCCCCCATCGAGCAACTTCCTCCCCAGACCACAGTAGGCGCTAATACAGCAGGTTGTTTGGTGAACGGTGAAGTTTTGATACCAAAGGGAAATGCAAATGAATCTACATTAAGATGTCAATATGCAAAAAGAGGAGATGAATATACTTTTGGCATATTTATAAACGAAAATTCAAATCCTACTAAATCTGTACGTATTTTATATAATAAGAAAAAAGAGCCGTTGCCTATTAATAAACCAATTCTTTTAACCATTCCAAACATTGACGAATCTAGTTGGGGGGATTATTTAATCGAAGCCGGTGTACTTGATAGATTTTCTACTAATGGACAAACTAACGGCGAACTATTAATTCTGGCTTTGGATGAGGCAAAGCGAATAATATCTGGAACTTTCAAATTTACAGCTATCAATGATCAAGGTGAAACGGTTGAGATAACTGATGGTCGCTTTGATATGCGCTATATTCCTTAATTAGCTAACATTCTATTTTATGCAACAAAAACTACTCACGCTACTTCTATTTTTATTTACCTGCTTTATTCAGCACGCCCAGGGAACTATAGATATTAATACGGGTCTGGAAGTTGAACTCGAAACTATATTTCAGAATATAGATAAAACGAAGATACCTTATGGTCTGTTAAAAGAGGCAGCCTATGAATTTACCGAGTTAAATGAATATGATGGTAATTTAACCGATAGTTCGTTTGTGCATCCAGGCACGTTGAAACAGATATACAAAACCCTATTAATGTCCCGTATGCGGGATAATGTTACTTCAGGATTTATTCAGTATCAGGATTTTATTGACAATTGGCAAAATGCACGCGCAAAAAATAAAATAGTTCTATCTGGGGTATATTTCAAATACAGCCGGTATAAAAGCAACGCCCAGAATTACGTCACCATAAGTAACAACAAGGTTTATGACAAATATGTATCCGGTAATTGGCAAAATCCTTATGAGACAGGAGAGGTCTTTGCGATTTCTCCCAGCACAGTATATCATAAGGGTTATGACTTAAAGGTAAAGCTCCCCGCTAATCTATGGTATACAAATGATGGAACAAATGTACAACAAGTACAAATAGACCTTGACGATGGTCAAGGATATCGTAACATCAATTTTGGTCAGGAATTATCTTTAAGCTACACCTCCTCTGGCGTAAAAACCTGGAAGTTTAAACTTATTCGATCAACTGGCTCCGCACTTTATGGTCATACTCAGATTGCCATTGAAGAGATGCCAGGTTTATCATTGTATAATGGCTCAACACCTCCATTACAACTCAAGGGAGAGCAGACTATGAATCGGAATCATAATAACGGATTAGACACTATTCATATTCAAGGAACACGGAATTATTTGGGTAAAGCAAATGGAGCCACCCTGGCAATTAGATATTCAGGTACGGTTGAGGAAATAAGAAATCCTTTAATAATAGTGGAAGGCTTTGATCCTGGTGCCGTAACCAGTCCAGAGGAAATTTTTGGAGATAACGACTTGACAGATTTTATATTGGATGTTACAGAGTCTTTAAGCGCTGATTTAGATAACTTAATTAATAATGATTACGATCTCATATACGTAAATTGGGATAAGGGTACAGATGTCATCCAACGTAACGCTTATCTTCTTGAGGAAATTATAGAATGGGTAAATGACGAGAAAGTTGATAACACCATACAGAATGTCATTTTGGGTCAAAGTATGGGCGGTCTTGTTGCGCGGTATGCGCTTAAGGATATGGAGGATCATAATGAGGATCACGATACCCGATTGTACATAAGTCATGATTCTCCCCATCTCGGGGCCAACGTGCCGCTTGCTTATCAGGCAGCAGCAAGGCACGCCAGAAGACAGTATATCAGATCACCTTATCAATTACTGGCAGGAGAACTTGTTGTCCCACTATTTAATGAAGGAGTTTCAGTTAATGACTATCTCAACCTTATTGATGAACAAGCTGTTAAGCAAATGCTCTATCAATGGATGGAAACCGACTATAGTATCAATAACACTATTCATCAACAATGGCAAACAGAACTTGCAGGTTTAGGCTTCCCCGAAGACACCCGTAATATTTCGATCGCAAACGGCGATCAATGTGCTAATAATCACGGCTTTTTACCAAGTGAGAACCTACTCTCCATTGATGGGCAGTATAGAACTTCTTGGCTTAGTGACATTCTTTCAAATACTATTGGGTTTACGGTTCAAGCGTCTATTTTTTCCCAATTGAGTTTATTTACTTTTAATCCCGGTTTTCTTATCGGTGTTTTGCCAGGAGGGAATAAACTTACAGCTGATATAAAATTTAATGCAGCACCCTCGCCAGGAAATACTGGTAGGGTTTATAAAGGAAAAATAACGTTTACAAAAAAATTACTTTTTTTTATAAATATCAATGTAGATCTTATTAATAAGAGTGTGTATGCCCCGGCATCCAACTATTCACTGGATTATTATCCCGGAGGGTTTTATGATACAGGTGTTGAAAGCTCAACAGGACAAAGTAATAATGTATTTTACAATCATAATATAACTGTAGAAAGTAATCCTGCTTTTGGTTTTGTACCTGTGGCAAGTGCTTTAGCGGTTGGTGAAGGTACAACAACCCTAAACGATTTGGATTACAGGAGGAGTTATGCTAGTGGAAACACCCCTACAGGGCAGAAAAATATTCCATTCCATAATTACATTACATCTTATGACCCAGTGGGGTTTCCGGTAGATTTCATAATAGAAAGCAATGTGGTGGTTGATACTATTCTCAATCGAAATGATAAGCATATTAATTTATATCTGGATAATGCAGATTGGTTGTCGGCAGAACTTGATACAAGCGTGCAGCCTATCGAATTTAATTGTAGTTATATATGCAATGCTACATCGGCTTATACAATGAATGGCCCAACAGCAATTTGTGGAATTACGGGTAGCTATAGTGTTGATACGCCAACCAATGCGGTTGTAACATGGGAATCCAGCAATAATGAGGCTGTTACAATTTCAGCATCTGGTAATTCAGCATCTGTTAGTAGAGTTGATAATTTTAGGGGAGATGTTGATATTACAGCGACTATTATTTTGACAGGTCCCTGTGGTGATACTGAAGCAATTACAGTATCTAAAACCATTGTATTAGGTAAACCAGAAATGTACCCACAAGGTTTTTCTGATCCGGGATTTCCTCCAAATCCTTTTTTCAGTTTATGCCAAACTTACGAATGGGAGGAAGACAATTGGATCTATCTTTTTGCACACGGTAGTCAGCCGGATTCTGATTATGAATTTGAATCACTTTCTGGTAATAACTTTCATTGGAGGAACTTAGAGGGGAATTTATTAAAAATAAGACCTTGGCAAACAGGTACCATATCATTTCGCGTTCGAGCCAGTAATGATTGTGGTTGGTCGGACTGGAAAACCTATACGTATCAAGTCACAGACTGTTCGGGCGGTGGAGGTCCATTTTTCGCAGCTTATCCCAACCCAAGTTCTGATGAAATTACGGTCACAAGAACAGATTCAGAAACAGATGATACTTCAACGAATAAGAGTTTCTCAAAAAAATCTTCATCTAAGGTTAAGATTACGTATGAAATAATTAATACAGAAGGCTATTTAGTGGGAAAAGGAGAAATATTAAATAAAGAAAAAATAAGGGTTAGCAAATTTGCTCCTGGTGTGTATGTCCTTAGACTTATTACTGAAGATTTGGTCGAAACAAAACAAATTATTATTAATTAGAGCAAGATTAATCATTTTATATTAACAAACCCTTCCAATAATTTTTTCTTTCGAAAAGGCCTTCACAAAAGACAGGTTTTTTTGAATGAAAAAATTAATTCTACTTTTTCCAATTAGCACAGCAGTAGATAGATAATGGCGAATGCTTGTGAAAGAAAAAGAAGAAAAGCAAGAATAGTGAGCCAATTTGGAATGTTTCGCGAGTGCCTGATCAGCTTCAAGATTTTGTTTCGATTTTCCAGTTCAGCAGTTTGATGAGCATTTAGTTTTCTAAGGTGCTCTTCGATTAGCTTTTCAATGTGTGTGCTATCCGCTGTTATGGTTGTTTTCTTTAGATTTTTTTCGATTTGTTCCAGGCGTGTAACTTCCTGCTTAAAGCTGTGTAGTTCTTCTACGAGCAATTCTGAAAGTAGTTCTAATTTGGTCATATCCCTATTCCTTTATCGATTACGATTTTGATTATTTTTTTAGCTACTGCTTTGGCCAGGCTTGGAGCAATGGGAATTTTACTTCCATTAATTGCGAGGCTTTTTTCAGGGCTCAGGGACCTTAGTAAATTACTGGCCGACATGGATCGGTGTATGGCACTTCCTTTAAAACTTTGTCCCTTGAACTCAAAGCGAAAACCCTGAAGTTGATTTGATTTGTTAAATACCGGAATCACCTTTACCTGATGTTCCCGCATCCGGTTGATGTACGTCTGAAGATCTTTGGTTCTATCCTGACTACTTGTTTTTTGATGCAGATTCAGCAGTTCGCTTCGCATATTGTTCAGCGCAACACTTTTATCATACTGCACCTTTTTTACAGTTTGAATACCCAGTTCTCTGGCTGTTTGTTCAGCGGCCAGCTGGCTTTGTTTCCCGATATAACTGTCCTTGTATGCCCGGCCATTCAAATCAATACGATTTACATAAAGATGTACGTGGGTATGCTCCTTATCCCGATGCACAAAAGCGACGGCTTGGCGTTCTGTTAACTTCATGTGTTCCAGAAAAACTTTAGTTAGTCTTGCTAGATCCTCCTTACTCATATTGGCGCCGTCTTTTATGGTGGGACTTAGAATAAAACTTAAGGTATTGCGCTCACAGTTTTGATTGAGTTGCTGTACGGCTCTAAACTCCTGGGTGATTTCTTCCGGAGTTTCACCAACGATTAAATGACTGTATATCTGCTCAGCTTCTTTCTCCATTTTATTACCGTATCTCAAAGCTCCTAGTGTACTTGATATAGAACTTCCTTTGCCAATCATGGGATGATGCTTTTAAGATGTTTCTTGATTTCTTCAGCCACCAGAACTACTTCCTGAGACAGTTTTGGATTTCCTTTTTTATACATATTCCCGATGCGTTTAAAGTTATTGTGATATTTCACCAACATTTTATAGGTGTTGATATGCTCTTCATTCATCCGCTCTATGATCTGTTGATCCATTAGGCTATTTCGGCAAAAAGCACTCAGGCTTGAGCCTGCAGCTTTTGCTTTTACCTGCAGCAGTTTTTTCTCATATACGCTGCATCTGAATTTGATAAGTGCTCGTTTCATCGTTTGTATTTTTTCTTTGCAACCATCGGGAGCAAAGCAAGATTGTGGCCACAGCCACACATCTTGCCCTGCTCTCCAGAAATCAGTTTTATTTCCTTTTCATCAGCCAGACATTCAGGTCTTTTTCAGCAGAATAGAATTCAGATTTATCAATGCATTTTGAAGTTGAATTCAAGAAGAAAGCTGTGGTTTTTCTTCCGGCCTCATCCCGATCGAGATACAACTGAATAACATCGTACAGATCAAAATAGGGGAGTGCTTTATTCGTAAAAGCAATGGAATTTAAAATCAGAAAATCAGCTTCACGTTTAAGATTTGGATAGATTGTATTGAGTGACAGGAGATCAAACATGCCTTCCAGAACTATCAAATGCTGAGATTCATTTTTAATCCAAGTCAGGTCTTTTGGTGAACTGGATGATTTGAAATAGGTGTTTCTAAGTTCCCAACCTGCAGACTTGTTTTTGAGTCCAATGGAAAAACCGTATTTATCTTTAATCGTATAGTGAACCTCCCTACAAAAGATATTAGCTATTGTCCGGCTGATTTTTCGTTTGTTCAAATACTGTACTAGAGCCGGATGCTGGATGAACTGTACCTTTTTGATTTCAATTCCAGATTCCTTTGAATTATTTTGTTCTCGTATTGAAAGTTTATCATTCGCGGTATTAACCTGAGCTAAAATTTCTAAGGCACCGCTGACAGATACCTTGGAGAGTTCACAAACAAGATCGATACAGTTTCCACCTTTACCGAGTCCGTGATCGTACCAGCAGTTCAATGTTTTGGAAACTTTAAAGGATGCCTGAGTTTCTGACCGCAGGGGACTCAGAAACCAGGCTTCCTTTTCCGAATTGCGAGTGGGAAGGTGTCCTAAAAATCCCAGCGCCTTAACGATGGGAATTTTTCGGGCACTTTCACACGATAGTTTTTTTCTTTTCATCTGTAAATAGTTTTAAAATCTCAAAACATCCTACCATCTTACCCATCCCAGTAAATATGGGGTTTAAGAAGCGGGGTAGGTTGCTTTTTCATCCTACCCATCCTACCATACAATTGTGGTAAGTTGGGTAGGATTGTGGTAAGATGGTTTCTAAAGATCCTACCACAAATGAGCCTACTGTTTATAGGGTCTTAGAAGATTTGTGGTAAGATGGTAAGAGGATTTACTCTTTTTTTTTCATCAGCTTAATTCATAGGGTGATTCTATAAACTTTCGCTTTGCTAAATAGCCGTAAATTCTACGTTTGGGGTGTTTGATCTTTTGAAAACCAAAGCCTGAGAGGGCGCGTCCCAGATTGATCTGACTGATGCGTATATTCAGACAGTTAAGACTTACCATAATATCTGTTGCCGTAACAAAATCCTTTTGATCGGTAGACTTTTCGTAGTACTTCGCAATGAGTTCCTGTTCAGTAGTCATTTTAGTGTACTTCTGATTGCGCTCCTCATTTTCATTCACATCCTTTACCGTTAATTCCGGATTGAAATTTGGATCTCTATAGGCCAGATGATAAGCCTGACTCCAAACGTCAGCAATAACAACTTCCTTTTTATAGTTGAAGTCAATAGGGCCCATTAGTTCAAAACAGAGCCAGCGTACCGAACCGGTCTCATCATTTAAGAAGGAAGACATATTGGTCGAACCCACAAAAGAGCAAATGCGTGGTAGAATGGTGTTCTTTCGGTCATAAGGCAAACGTTCATTGATAAAGGTTTTTGAGAAAAAAGCTTTGAGGGCATTGACATCATTTTTTGAAAGTACAGCCAGTTCATCGAGATTGTAGAGAAAATTTCTACAGAGCTGAATACGCGCGTCTTTATCACTATTGATATCTTCCGCCATATATTCTGCTAATTCCGGAGGGCAGAGGTAGCGGCACCAGGTTGATTTACCTGAGCTCTGACCACTATGGCTGATGATCAGGGCCTGCTTGTTGAAATAAGCAGGCTCCAGAGCGCATTTGATAGCTCTTACCAGCCATTTTTTGAAGTGATACACAAATACCTCGTGTTCATAAAGCGGAACAAAAGAAGCGAGCTTTTCGATATAATCCTGACCATCCCAACTCTGAAGAGATTCAAAATATTCCCTTATCGGATTATAGGTTTCGATAAGTTCGGATTTAATTAGAATCTCCAGCTTTGAAGTACTGATGTCAATCCCGGCTTTGGTCAGTTCGATAATAAGCGAATTCAAGTTTAGATAGCTCCAGTGCTTTTTTTGTTTCAGCGATATTTGAAAATCGTGAGAAATCTCGTTGTAAAGGATGTCGTATTTCTCAAACAGATATTCGCTGGCATAATCGTAAACGGTCTTCTTTTTAGGATCCGTAACCTGATAGAGTTTATTGTTTTCCATAGCTCTTGTTTTACGGGTCTATGAAATATCTGGACTCTTTGAATAGGTAGAAGAATCTTTAGAACTGGTTTCGCAGTTCTTTTTGTTCTGTAATAACCACTGCTCGAGCGCTTCGCGTTCAAAATAGACAAGCTTACCACTGGGCTTACTGTGCGGAATAATACCCGAAGAAGTTAATCTGTACAAATAGCTCCGAGACATACCTGTATAGTCACAGGCTTCATCAAGGGTGAGTACCTTTTTGTTGGCTAGTAATAGCGATTCAATGCGTGCCAGCCTTTCGTCTAAATTAATGTTGTTCATCGTATTCGGTTTTAAAGTGAATAGAGAACAAAGCGCTTTGTCTGTTTATGTTTGAATTCTAGGAATAAAAGTAAAAAAGGGGACAATGTAATACCGTTTTTGAATGAAGTAGTTATTTACAAATGAATGATCGAATAGAAAATAAATTATAGGGATTATTGAAATTTTCTAATATCAAATCTTATCAAATATAATTATACAGAATAGGTTTTGAAGACTTATTAACAAGAAAAGACCATTTTGATCGAAAATCAGGAGTTCCAAAGTAGAGATTATGGGCGATTTTGAATAAAAAAATGATTTAGCGTAGTTAGGATAGCATATCAATGGTGAATTATAAAAAACCACAAGAGGGAATCTTTATCAAATAAAATTTAAATGAATTTGATTCAAAAAGGCTTACTAAAATCAGTTACGAGTGTTAAAAATGTTAAAATTTGGATGTTCGGGAGGAATTCGGGAGCTCAATGATTTTCGATGCTTTGTAAGCCTTATAAACAGGCCAAAATTCAAAAATTGGTTGTTCCCTCATTGCCCACAAAGGCTTCACAGATATGTGAAGCCTTTTTTTGTTTTATATCTTTCGATTTATAAATATCTCAGGATTTCTAGTCATTCGTTGATATCTAGTTTTGCATTCTTTTTTTAATCTCCTTTCCTTAAAATGGTGTTTTTGTGCTAATTAAGACAATAGGCAGGTGTGTCAATTGTTAAAGTTTAAAATCATTAGCGCTTTGATATACTAAAGCGACAATTTCCTTGTTGAACAGTTAAACAAATTAACGTTTTTGGTATATATTTAAGAATTTAACTGTAAGTTTAAATCCTACAAATATTGTCATAACAAAGTTTCCTATTTAAATAGTTTTTATTAGAAATAGTATTTGGTGAACAGCATTTACTGGTTTCTTTTTAAAGAAAAGCCTTGAAGATTTATATTAATTTTAAATTATTATGCACTTAAACGTTTTTATATGTTTTTTGACGTATATTCGAAACGTTTAATAGAATAACCCCAACTTCAAAATGATTGTTAAAAAGCCTCTCGTATTTGGTACGATACTCATATTAATGTCCTCTTTTGCGATTTTTAGTTCCAATCAGTTCAAATCCCCAAAACCCAAACTTCCTTCTGCAGAATTTGTAAATCCACTTAAAGCCAAAGAAGAAAAGCGCGCATCACAAGCCTTTGAAACCCGCAAAAAACTTTTGGAAGAAGTGATCACGGCTTATTTTGAGGATGCCATTAAGAAGCGTCTTATAATTGGGGCGGGTGTAAATATTGTTGCCGGAGATTCGGTGATGTTTCAGGGAGGTTTCGGCAAGCGTAATGTTTATAATTCCGCAGATACTGTTAATGCCGGTACTGTTTTTAGGTTGGGCTCCCTTTCTAAAGGTTTTGCTGGAGTTTTAGCGGGTATAGAGGTTAAAGAAGGAGCACTGTCCTGGGATGATAAACTTATTGATGCCGTACCTGAGTTTGATTTAAAAAATAAAAATCATGCCCGTGCAATTACTTTGCGGGAAGTGTTGTCACATTCAACGGGCGTACCCTACCATTGTTATACAAACCTTATTGAAGACGGGCTTTCTTTAACTGAAATCGCTTCACGTTTTCGTATAATAAATACCTATACCAAACCCGGTGAGATCTATAATTACCAGAATGCCATGTTTGCCTATAGCGGCAGTATGATGGAGGCTGCAACCGGAAGCTCAATTCAACAACTTTTACAAAATAAATTGTTTACTCCACTTCATATGAATACGGTTTCTACCGACTATGAAGGTATGGTAAATACCGGAAACTATGCTTTTCCGCATAAAAGTACCTGGAAGGGCTGGAAGCGCTTACCGGTAAATAAAAAATACTTTAATGCAGTGCCCGCTGGTGGTATTAATGCAAGCGCAGACGATATGGGTAAATGGATGCGTTTTCTGCTGGGTCATAAAGAAGAAGTACTTGATAAAGAAGGTCTCGCAGAAGTTTTTAAACCGCAGATTGAATTGCCCGATGAGCGTAAGTATTACCAGCGCTGGAAAGGTCATTTGCGATCATCCTATGCCTACGGATGGCGGGTACACGAATTTGTAGATGCCGAAACCGGCACGCAAAGTAAAATGATACACCACGGCGGAAGCGTAAGTGATTTTAGAAATGAAATCGCGCTTTTCCCCGGAGAAGATTTAGGCATTTGTGTTTTATTCAACAGTCTAACCCCATTGGCAAGTCAGGTAATTCCCGATTTACATAAAGTCGTTAGAGAGATTATGGAAATGCCAATCAATGAAATCGAACTCGATCGTATCGCAAGTCTTTAAATAAAAATGGCCGCTTGATCTCAAGAGGCCATTTTTATTTATGCATAAGACGTTATTTAACTGTGTAGCTCAGTGTTTTTAATTTCTTATTTTTTGGAATGATTTTCAACTCCCCGGCTTTACCGGTTTTTTTGAAGTAGGCTCTAAGTTTTCCCTTGTAGGTAGACTGCGTGGTATCAGTATACGAACGGTGATTGCTTTGGTCTGCATTTTCAACTCCAAGCAGGTTGAGAGATTCATCAACGATAAAGTCTACTTCCTCATCTTTCCCGTTTAAAAGCGTTCCATTCTTATCAACGAGTTCCAAATCGATTATTAAAACTGAAGGGTCTTCGATAACTCTTGGCAAAGCAGCTGTTGTAAGCTTTATTTTTTTCAATTCGCGCGGTGTTTCAAGAAGGGTGTGAGCCACTACGATCCCGTTAACATAAGCGCGAGCTTCAAGCCTTCCATCCTGATACGGGACTTTGAAGTAGGGCATCGCATCATCGGCATAAACCACCTGCTGTTTACCCAAAGATTTTCCATTTAATATGAGTTCCACTTCTTCGGCATTGCTGTAAAAGGAAACGTAATTGGATGTTCCCTCGTCGCCAGACCATTCTGCTTTCAAATTACGTCGTTTACGAGCGTTTTCTTCGGTATTGGTGACGCCGATGTAAACCATCGGCTTTTCACTCCAGAAACTTTGTCTGAAAAAGAAATCAGGTTTTGGCTTTCCTGCCAGATCCAGAATTCCCGCTTCGCTACCGCGTTTAGGCCAGGGGCGCGCTTCTCCTATAAAATCAAATGCCGTCCAGATAAACTGGGATGCGATATAGGGATTGTCTGTAACGGCTTTCCAGGCCGAATAAGCGTCTCCGTTCTCACTTCCATAAATGATTCGATCGGGATAGTTCTGATGATCTTCCGCATAACGGTATTCCTGGTAGTTGTAGCCAACTATATCCAATGATTCGGGATAAGTTGTTTCATTAGACATAGGCACGCCGGCTAGTGCCGCAGTGATCGGTCTGGTGGTGTCTATGGCTTTTGCAGCTGCGACCAGTTCTTTAGCTAAAACGCCTAAATCTTCTGCGGCAGGATTTCCGGGTTTAAACCCACGGCCAAAAATCTGTGGATTACGCCCCGTGTCTAAAACAGGATGGGTATAGGGGTCATTGGGATAATCAATTTCGTTGCCAATGCTCCACATAATGATCGAGGGATGATTACGGTTGCGCTTAATCATATCCTGTACGTCCCGTTTTCCCCACTCAGAAAAATCTATGTAAGAGCCATCATTTCCGGGAGTACCTACATTCCAGCCTTCAATCCACTTGTTTTTCCCCCGTGCCCATTCGTCAAAAGCTTCGTCCTGAACTAAAAAGCCCATCTCATCGCAAAGCTCATAAAGGTAATCTTGATGTGGATAATGACTCATGCGTATGGCATTACAGCCCAAATCTTTGAGTGTTTGAAGCCGTTCTGCCCACACTTCTTTTGGCACAGCCGCACCCAGGGCGCCGGCATCGTGGTGTATACAAACCCCTTTAAGGAGCGCGTTTTTACCGTTAAGGGTAAACCCGGTATCAGCATCAAAATTAAAACTTCTAAACCCGACCTGTTGCGTTTGGGAGTCTATTGGTTTTCCGCTTTCTATAAGATCTAAGCTTAAGGTATAGAGATGGGGTTTTTCTGGAGACCAAAGCTCGGGCTTTTGGATCATTCCTTTTAAGGTTACTGCTGCGGAAGAATTCGCATTGGCTTCTGCCGGTAATTTTTCCGTATAAACCGTATGGCCTGATGCATCTTTAAGACTGGCCTGTAACTCCACATTGGCTGAAGCATTTGCGGTGTTTTGAAATTCGACAGTTATCAAAAAGTGAGCCTGTTCTGGAGTAACCTCCGGAGTTTGGAAACTGATACCCCAGGTTTTAAAATGAATAGGTGCTTTTGTTTTTAAATACACGTTGCGGTAAATACCAGAACCGGTGTAGTAACGGGAGTCTGCATACTGCGCGTGATCTACACGTACTAAAATCTCATTGTCGTTTTGTTTGAGGTAAGGAGTCAGATCATATTCAAAGGGAATAAAACCATTAGGTCTTCTGCCAATCCAATTACCGTTGATCCAAACATCAGAATTTTTATAGACCCCGTCAAAATAGATTGCATAGCGCATTTTAGGGTCGTACCAGTCTACATTAAAGCTTTTGCGATACCATGCAATGCCTCCGGGTAAAAAGCCTGTTCCGCTGGCCCATTTTGAGTCAAAAGGACCTTCAATGCTCCAGTCGTGCGGCAACGTCACATCGCGCCAATTTAGAGTTTTTAAGTCTTGCTCCTTCAGATCTATATTTCCTTTGTGAAATTGCCAATCTTCATTGAAAAGGCTTTTGCCTTCTTCAGAAGTCTGTGCATGAGCCGATACACTGCAAACTAGTAAGCAGATGCAAGCAGCAAGTGTTTTATATATAAGTTTTGTTTTCATCGTTGACCGGTTTAATTAAAAAAAGGGAAGGAATGATTTTCCTTCCCTTTTTTGGAAATTATTATACGGGATTTTAATACCCGGGATTCTGCTCCAGCTTACCACCTGATGCGGTGATATCACTAAGCGGGATGGGGAACCAGTAATGCTTCTCTTCAAACTTCTTACCCTCAAGGGCAATGCCTTCCTCGTAAGTTAGAGAGCCATTACCGGCCCTGGTAATCTCTATAGATTTTGCTGGTTCGTTTTCAACATCCATCGCGATCATCCAACGACGTACATCAAAATAGCGGTGCTCCTCATATGCTAATTCCACACGTCTTTCTTGCTGTAGTGCTTCACGCATTTGATCTTTTGTGAGTCCGCTTAATACAGGCATTCCTGCGCGCTGACGTACTGCATTTACGGCATCGTAAACAGACTGGTCTGGCCCTGAGGCTTCGTTTTGCGCTTCAGCATAATTGAGGAGAATTTCGGCATATCTAAAATACCTCCAAGGAGAGGCCCCCATATTGTTCCAGTCATTCAGGGTAATATCTTCCTGAATAAATTTACGCATCAAGTAACCGGTAGGAGAGGTGTTCCAGGGCTCATTACCGTCAGGACTATCCTTTCCGTTAGGAACAAAAGACTCGTAAGCACGGTCTCTGAGCATAGAACCGTTGTAAACTACGGTAGCATAAAAACGAGGATCACGATTTACATACGGGTTTTGAGGATCGTATCCTGAGCCGGCGTCCTCAATATCAGAACCGTCTATCATCTCAAAGTCATCTACCAGGTTTTGCATCGGGCAGTTACCTCCCCAACCTCCAGAACCATTTGGTCCATTCATGCGCTCAATAGGAATGGCACGACCGCCGCTGTTGCTGGCAGGCATGTAAAAGCGCATAAAGATGTCTTCGCTGGTCATATTGCGGGTAACAAAGAGCTTTCTGAAGTTTTCAGAAGGGTCTGAATCCAGATTGGTAACCAGGCTAAAGCGATTAAGATCCATCACGTCTTTTGCAGCCTGTGCGGCTTTGGTCCACTTTGCAGTGTCATCGGCACCATCTGTAAACAATGGGCTCGCTGCATACAATAACAGGCGTGATTTAAGGGCCATTGCAGCAGCATCTGTAGCACGCGCACCATTTGAAGCCGGTAACAGGTTTATGGCCTGGTCGATCTCACTTTCAATATAGGCAACCACTTCTTCTTTACTTTTTCTATCGTAAAGCGCATCAAAATTGCTGGTAAGGTCGTAAACCTCGTCTCCCATTAACGGGACTTCGCCAAAACCGCGTAATAATTCAAAATATCTAAAAGCGCGTATAAAGTGTAACTCACCCACTAAAAGATCTTTGGTTTCCTGGTCAAAAGGAGAAGCTTCTGTGTCAATATTGGAAAGCGCCAGGTTTATCTCACGAATATTACGGAAACTGCGTCCCCAGGTGGTGCTCATAAAGCCATAGTTACTTGGGCTCATTTGACCGCGTTGCACCAAGTAGGTGGCATCGTCGTTACTATAAATGGCTTCGTCAGAAACTGAAGCCCACATCGCCCAGTGAAAACCACGTCCAAAGCCCGCCGGGGTATCCCCGCCGTTGTGACCCGGCTCTTTGTCTGCCAAGCGTACTCCGGTGTAAAGGCCTCTTACAAAAGCCTCGGCTAATACGGGATCTGCCCATACTGCCTGGTCTGTCAAACTTGTACTTTCTACGTCCAGTAAGTCCTGATCACAGCTCAGATGAACCAATGAAAGACTTCCCAGAGCTAACATCATTATATATTTCTTCATCACTTAAAAGTTAACGTTAATTCCTATGTTATATGTTTTTAATTGCGGGTAAAACTGCCCGTTATTGCTGGCTCCTTCAGGGTCGACATCTTTAGATTCGGTAAAGGTGACCAGATTGTAACCACTGGCGTAAACCCGAGCCGAAGTTATTCCTAAAAAGGAAAGACTACTTTCAGGCAGGCTGTAACCTAACTCCACGTTTTTAAGCCTTAAAAATGAGGTATTAACCAGCCAAAAGTCATTTCTAAACAATCCTTCGTTTATACTTGAAGATGTACGCACATCAACTCTGGGATAACTTCCGTTAGGGTTTGTTGGACTCCAGCGATTGTCTGCCCAGGTGCTAAAGAAGTTACCTACTTCTCCAGATTCTGGCGCCACGTACTGTACAGAACGTGCCTGACCCTGCCATAAGACAGTTAGATCAAAGTTTTTATAATTGGCTCCTAAAGTTAAACCATAGACGATTTGCGGAACGTTAGTAAGTTCCTGACGTACACGATCAAGTTCAGTAATTTCCCCGTCGCCATCCACATCGCGATAAATCAGGTCACCCAATTGCTGCCCGGGAAGTGTCACGTTGTTGTCAAGATCTTCCTGAGTTCTAAATATACCAATTGCTTCATAAAGCAGTTGTGAGCCTAGCGGTTTTCCTTTTGATAATTGGTAATCTGGAATACCCTGCGGATCGTCTAAGAATACAACTTCATTTTTGTTGAACGTAAAGTTCGCATCAGCAAAGAAATTAAACTCACCCCAGGTTTTATCGTAACCCAAAACGGCTTCAAAACCACGGTTTTTTACTTCACCTATATTTTCCTGCGGAATGATTGCATCTAAACCAAATTCATTTACAATACCCGATACAAAAGGTAAGGAGCCGCTACGTGCGGTTAACAAATCGCTACGTACTTCGTGGAAGTAATCCAGTTCAATACTAAAGCTGTTAAATAGGTCTGCGCTTACACCTATATCCAGTTTTCTGGCAGTTTCCCAGGTGATAGTGGGGTTTGCCAACTGGTTGATGATAAAAATAGGGAGTGGCGTTCCGTTAGGATCTACAAAATCGGTAGGACGTAACGCATAAGTATTTAAATACTGAAACGGATCGATTCTATCATTACCCAGCAACCCGTAAGAAGCTTTCACTTTTAAATTGCTTACGTTTTCAGAATTAAACCATTCTTCAGCTGAAATTCTCCAACCCGCAGAAATACTTGGGAAAAAGCCATAGCGATTACCTTCGGCAAAACGGGAAGAGCCATCATATCTGGCCTGTACTTCGGCAAGGTATTTTTGGTCATAATCATAAGAAATTCGGCTAAAATAGTTGCGACGGGTAAAACGCTGACTAAAACCACTGTTGGTGCTTTGCTCTGGCTCGCCGCCACCCAGGTTAAACTCGGGGATTTCAGCAGAGATAAAACCACTGCGGAAAGCATCAAAATAGCTGCGGTCACTTTCCTGTTGCTCATAAGCGATAAAGGAATTGATGTGGTGCAGACCAAAACTACGCTCAAAGTTGAGTCGTATGTTTGCCGTTTGAAGTTGTCTGTTATCCTGAGCCTGAAGCAATTCAGGAGTTCTGGAATCAGGACCTGCGACCACTTCATTAAATGTTGCAGGACTGGTTGAGTTGTCGATCTGATAAACCGTAAAAGGGATAGCAAAGCGCTTGCGAGCTGCAAAGCTGCGGTCTTCAGAATAGAACCCTTTAATAGACAAACCTTCTATAGGAAGTTTATAGTCTAGCGTAATGGTTGAGTTTAATACTGTTGTGGGTTGTACATCAGTCCCCGGAATTCCGGTAGGGATGATAATAGGATTCTGTCCTTGCTCTACCCCTGCAGAAGGTAATCCGTTAGAATAACGGGCAGGGATGGTTGGATAGGTTCTATAGATTGCTCTAAAGATGTCCCCCGCACTGCGTGTTGGGAATAAACGGTCTTCTTTACGGTAGTTGAGGTCAACACCCAAAGTTAGGTTTGAGGTTACATCAACATCCAGATTTGCACGCAGGTTTACCTGCTTGTAATTGTTGATTCCGCTTTTATAGATACCATCCTGATTGGTGCGCCCTAAAGAGGTAAAATATCTGAAATTCTCACCACCACCTCTAATAGAGACATTTTCGTTGTCCTGTAAAGACCAATCACTAATTGCTTCGTCGGTCCAGCTTGTATTTGGGTATACATCGGGATTACTTCCGTTGGCAAAAAGAGTTATTTCTTCTTCTGTATAAATCTGATTCATACCTCCGCTTGGATTCCTGTAGAAGTTGATTTCATTAAGAATTCGGGCATACGTAGGAGAATCTGCCAATCCCGGTAAGTTTGCCGGCGTAGAGAAGCCCTGATTTGCAGTTACGCTAAATGTTGGTTTGCCCAGTTTACCTCGTTTGGTGGTAATTAAAATAACACCATTTGCTGCCTGCGCTCCATAAATGGCGGCAGAAGCATCTTTAAGTACGGTAATGTTTTCTACATCATTGGGGTTAAGACGCTCCAGACCGCCCAGACGGTTAGGGATACCATCTATTACTACCAGTGGGTTATTGTCTCCCGTAGTACTGATACCACGTATGCGTATGGTAGCGCCATCTGCTCCCGGCTCACCGGAGCGGTTGTTGGCTACAACCCCAGATAGCCTTCCTGCAAAGGAGTTTGACAGGTTAGGTTGGGGGCTCTTAACTAGTTCCTCACCTTTAACGGTAGAAACTGAGCCGGTAAGTGTGGTTTTAGATTTCTGACCATAACCTACGAGTACAACCTCGCTAAGTTCGGCAACATTTTCTTTAAGGGAGACATTTATTGACGTCTTGTTTCCAACAGTGATTTCCTGCTCATCAAAACCTACATAGGAGAATACTAAAATGTCCTGAGGGGTTGCGGTAATACTATAATCTCCGTCAAAACCGGTAACTGCTCCGGTAGTGGTGCCCTTTACCAATACGCTTACACCGGGTAAAGGGGTGTTATTCATATCGGTTACTACACCAGTTATTTGTGTTTCCTGTGCAGCGACACTAAAGGAAAACAGAAAAAGCAGCATACTGTAGAGAACAGTGGCCTTTTTAGTCAAATAATAATTAGTCATACATTCGTGTTTTAGTTGTTTTAAAGACGTTATAGCGCTTACGTAATCGTTTGCGTTGACTATACAATTTTCTGACAATTTTATGTTAAATAGCGGGTGGTCACTGTCATTTTAGGGGGTACAAAATGGTAATTATATAGAATAAGCTCTTATTTTTAGTAATGTGGCAAGATTTCAACACTGAAATTGTAAATTTGATAATTGTTAAGAATATCATAAATCAAATGAAACTACTCAACTTGCTTTTTGCGGTTTTTCTAAGCTGCACCCTCTACGGGCAAGTGGGCTGCAAGCCTGTCGAAAATATTGATGAGCAACTCACTTTTTACAATTTTGATTTATCAAGTGGGATTTCAAACAGTTACATAAATAGCATAGCACAGGATGAATCCGGTTTTATCTGGGTGGGTACAATTGATGGTCTCAACCGGTATGACGGTCGTGATTTTAAAGTATACAGACGCCGCAATACAGATACAACCAGTTTATACAACAATTATGTAGAGAAAATTACCAGTCAGGGCAATGGAGATTTACTGGTGTTGACTGATGATGGGTTAGATTTCTACTCAGCAGAAACCGATTCTTTTAAAAAAGGCCGTGCATTTGACCAGTCGTCAGACAATTTGCGAGTGGTTGTAAAAGGAGCAGACGGTACCTTTTATGTGGGTTATAGTAATTCGGGCATACGGGTATTTGATGCTAATCACAGGCAACAGGCTGCTTACAGACATCAACCCGGAAATCCTGAATCACTCAGCTACAATGAAGTGTCGAGTATGTTGATTCAGGGTGATTCTATTCTTTGGGTTGGGACGTATCGTAAAGGTTTAAACCGAATTGACTTAAAAGCTAAAACTGTTAGCCGCGTTTATTTTGAAGAATTACCTAAGAATCAGGAACAGGCCGGGGTGCAGGCGCTTCATTTAGATGAAGACCAAAATTTATGGATTGGTTCGCAAAACGGACTCTTTGTATTGCGGAATGATGGGGTGATTCGGGCTCTTGGCACGGGACCCGAAGCTGCATTAAGTGATGAGGAAATTTTATGTTTTGAAGAAGATAATCAGGGCCGAATGTGGATAGGCACTCGTAACGGAGGTCTCAATATCTTGAATATGAAATCGTTTATTGAGGATCGCGGGCAACCTCAGGTATTGCAGTATTTGCCACGTAGAGACGGAAGTAGCGTGTTTAACCGCTCGGTTTCAGCCCTTAAACTAGACCGTGGCGGTAATATGTGGATAGGCACCAGTAACGGACTCAACTTTGTAAATCCCAGAGGGGAGCCCATTAAACTTATCAATGAAGAATCTTCAGTACGAGGCCTGTTGTCTCATGATCGAATAGCCTCTTTGGCCAATAGTCGTAAAGGCAATGTTTACATAGGTACAGATGGAGGAGGGATCGACCTGTACAACGCATCAACAGGAAAAATAAAGGCTTTTGCATCCAGCGATCAATCGGGGCTGAGCAATGATTATGTGCTGGCTCTTCGCGAAGATTCAAAAGGGCGCTTATGGGCAGGTACGTATAAAGGTGGTCTTAATAAATTGCAAAATGGGAAATGGTCACATTACCTTCAGGAAAGTCAGGCTGCTGGTAATGACGTGCGTGCAATATTTGAAGACACCAGCACGAATATTTGGGTAGGTACAAATCGGGGTGGGCTCTACAAATACGATGAGGCAAAAGACGCATTTGAATACGTTGAAATATTAGGTAAACGCGATATCAGAGCGATTGCTCAGGATAAACAGGGTAATTTCTGGATGGCTACCTACGGTGATGGTATTTTAAAATACAATCCTATAACCCGACAGTATGTTTTTTACAATTCACAGCGGCTCAAAGGTCTGCCGTCTGACATTTTTTTCTCGCTTATTTTATTGAATGATCACGATCTGCTGGCAGGAAGTCGTTTTGGCGGACTTGTACATTTTGATACTCGTAAAATGAGCTTTGATGTGATAAATGAAGAAGACGGGTTGCCTAATACTACAGTAAACAGTATCGTAAGCTACACAGATGAAGAAGTCTGGTTGAGTACAAATAATGGCTTGTCTTCCTACAATTTCAAGACCAATCAGTTGGTAAATCTGATGGATCCCAGAGCGGTGCAGCGGAGTGAGTTTAATATAGGAGCATCGCTTAAAGACCAGCGTGGTAATTTATGGTTTGGTGGAAACAAAGGCCTGAATATTTTTAAGCCCGAAAATCTCTATGGGGAAGACAAGCAATACGGTATCGTATTTCAGGGGTTGAATGTCAACAACCAGCAGGTGCCCATACAGCCCGAATTGGAAGACGCTTTGCTTAGCAAAAGTCTCAATAATCTGGATGCGCTTGAACTCAGCTACCGGGAAAAACTATTTTCGCTAGATTTCACTCTGGTCAAATACCCTTTTTCTCAGGATGTGAAATATTCCTATCTGCTGAAGGGCTTTAGTAATAATTGGGTTGAGCTGGGAACTAATGGTCATATCAACTTTACAAATCTTCCGTCCGGAAAATACAAGCTACTCATTAAAGCAACGGAGCAATCCGGTAACGTTACCACACGTGAACTACCGCTGACCATTGTGCCTCCGTTTTGGCTAACGATGCCTGCGTATCTGCTCTATTTCATTCTGGTTGTAGTATTGATCTATATAGGTTTCACGTATTATTCTGAACGATTAAAGCTTAAAAACTCGCTGCTTTTTGAAAAACGCCAACGTCAGCTTGAACACGAGTTTAATGAGGAACGTATGCGTTTCTACTCCGGCTTTTCGCACGAACTAAAAACTCCATTAACCCTTATTTTAGCACCGCTTGAACTTTTGGCTCAGGAGCTTAAAACAACACGCCACAATGCCCGCGTAGATCTGATTAAAAAAAATGCAGCGGAACTTTTGGCATCTATAAACAGACTTCTCGATTTTAGAAAGACCGAAGAAGGTTTAAGTATTCTTCACGTGCAGATCTATGATTTGGTTCAGGTGCTGGAAGAGTGGATGCAGTTGCACGCTAATGCGGCAGAGGTGAAAAATATAAACCTCCGTTTTGAGCCTGAAGTGACTGAGCTTAGCGTTACCAATGATATGGATAAGCTTCAGATTATTTTCAATAACCTGATGAGTAATGCTCTTAAATATACTCTGGCAAATGGAAGCGTTACGGTAAATCTTTCAACTCGAGAAGATACCTATCAAATAGCAGTGAAGGACACAGGAGTTGGAATTTTACCTGAAGAATTTGAGCATATCTTTAATTGGTTTTATCATTCAAACAGCACGGTCAAACGCAATGGTTCGGGAATTGGCCTGTCGCTTTCCAGACGCTTTGCAGAATTGCATCAAGGCAGTCTAAGTGTAAATAGTAAACCGGGAGAAGGAAGCATATTTACTATTGAGCTGCCTTTTGACCTTTCGCAGATCGCCCCTGAAAAAATAAAATATACTTCTGCAGAGATCTCTTCAGAAAAGCAACGTACAGGGCCTATAGCCGCCTACGTGCGTGATTTGGGTGTCAAAACCTATGATAAAAAAGCAATTCTTAATGGAGATAAAAAGCGCGAACTGGTTTTGCTGGTAGAAGACAATCCAGATATACTTACGCTCTTAGATGATATTTTAAGCGAAAAATACGATCTGCTGCATGCTGAAAATGGTGACGTGGGAATAGAAATGGCTGGTAAGTTTTTACCCGATTTGATTATTACCGACGTGATGATGCCGGTAAAAGATGGGATAGATTTGTGTCACGAGCTCAAGTCAAATACTGAAACTTCCCATATTCCTATAATTATGCTTTCTGCTAAAACCGATACAGCTGTAAAAGTGAGTGGTTTTAAAGAGGGTGCAGACGATTATCTTACTAAGCCCTTTGAGCCAGAACTTATTAAGGCACGCGTTCGCAATTTGCTTGACGGCAGGTTGTTGTTGCAAAACTATTTTAAGGGTGCCGGAAACAAGGAAGAACTGAGTTCTACCGAGACGCGCGTGCTTGATAAGGAGAAAGCTTTTCTTGCAGAATTTGAGAAAGCCGTACTTAAGTTTAAAGATTCAGAAGGATCAATTATTCTTAAATTAACTCGCGAACTTGGGATGAGTAGAACCTCACTTTATAAGAAAATAACGGTTTTAACCGGGGAAAATATTAACAGCTACGTGCGTATCATCAAGGTAAATAAGGCGAGTCAGCTTATGAGCGAGGAAGGTTACAGTGTATCTGAGGCAGCTTCTGCTGTAGGCTTTAACAGCCCCAAATATTTCCGTAAGATATTTAAGGAGCAGTTTGGTAAGCTTCCGTCTGAGTTTACCACTTCTTTACATAAATTGCTTTAACAAATTAAACGGGTCTCCTTGCGTTTTTGTCAGTTAAAGAGTAAATTTTCAAGAAATTCACAAGATTTGGAGCGAGAACTGTGAGGTTGAGAAATTCACATAGAGCTCAATTATAAAATACGTTAATCCTTTGTTGAACGAACAGGTATTGGTTTAAATTAGGGGATTGTTAAGTATTTTAGTAAACAAAAAAATATGCAAAAACCCAACGAGCGATTAAAAGGCCAGACTGCTATTGTAACCGGCTCAAGCACTGGTATTGGAGCAGCAGTGGCCCTAGCATTGGGCCGTGACGGAGCAAATGTAGTAGTTAATTACAATTCTTCTGAAAAGGAAGCTCAGGAAGTCGCAGCACAGATAAATAAGGAAACTATTTGTGGAAAGGCCATTGTGATACAGTGTGACGTTAGCAAAGAAGATGAGGTGCAGGCAATGTTCAAACAAACTATAGAAAAGTTTGGAACTGTAGATATACTTGTAGCTAACTCCGGTCTTCAGAAAGACGCGCCACTTCACGAAATGAAACTCAAAGACTGGCAGCTGGTTATAGATGTAAATCTTACCGGTCAGTTTTTATGTGCCCGCGAGGCCCTGCGCGAGTTTATGCGCAGAGGGATACGGGAAGGCGTTTCAAAATCGCTTGGCAAAATAATTCACATGAGCTCTGTTCACCAGATAATTCCCTGGGCCGGCCATACCAATTATGCCGCGTCAAAAGGCGCACTGGTCATGTTGATGGAGAGCATTTGTCAGGAGTATGCACCCCTTAAAGTACGTTGCAACAGCATTGCTCCGGGTGCGATAAAGACCGATATCAACCGGGATGCCTGGGAAACCCAGGAAGCGCTTAATAAATTAAATGAACTTATACCCTACAAACGAATAGGTGTTCCAGAAGATATAGGCAGTGTAGCTGCCTGGCTTGCATCAGACGAGTCAGAATATATCAACGGTACTACCATCTTTGTTGATGGTGGAATGACATGCTATCCAGGATTTACAGAAAATGGCTAAAAAAAATACTGAAGAACAAAAAAGACTCGATTCACATTATAATCAGGAAGAAGATTGGTTGCACTGGGGTCCCTACCTAAGTGAGCGCCAATGGGGAACCGTACGCGAAGATTACAGTTCAAATGGTGATGCCTGGGGCTATTTTCCGCACGATCACGCCCGCAGTAGAATGTACCGCTGGGGAGAAGATGGGCTGGCTGGTTTTACAGACCGGTATTGCAACGTGTGTTTTGGTCTTGCACTGTGGAATGGTAAAGACAACATTTTAAAGGAACGCCTGTTCGGACTTACCGGCCCTGAGGGGAATCACGGTGAGGATGTGAAGGAGTTGTATTATTACCTGGAAAATACCCCGACGCATTCGTATATGAAGCATTTGTATAAATATCCGCAAAATGCTTTTCCTTACGACGAAATGGTTGCTAAGAACAGAAGCCGCGATCGTAAGCAGCAGGAATACGAATTACTGGATACTGGGCTTTTTGATAACAATGAGTATTTTGATGTCGTAACCGAATATGCAAAGGCCTCGCCGGAAGATATTTGCATTAAAATTTCGGTGACTAACCGAAATTCTAAAGCGGCTGAATTACACGTCTTACCTACATTGTGGATTCGCAATTTCTGGAGCATTCGTGATATGCCGTTTAAACCTCAAATCACTCAAAACAAAAAGAGTCAGACACCTTCCGTACATATCCATCATCCTTATACCGGGGAGTATAATTTTTATTTTGAAAATCCGGAACACCTGCTTTTTACGGAAAATGAAACAAACGATCAGAAACTTTACGGGCAACCCAACGACCACCCGTATAAGAAAGATTTCTTTCACGATACCCTAGTCCAGGGCAAATACAAGCTTGCTAAAAAAAAGAAAGAGGGTACCAAGTTTGCGCCGCATTACCAAAGAGAGGTAGCTGCGGGAGAAACCGTAGTTTTTAAATTAAGACTTGCCAAAGGACAACTTGACGCTGCTTTTAATGAAGATTTTGACAATACGTTTACAGCCAGGTATCAGGAGTGTTTAGATTTTTATGAGGGCATAAATGAGATTAAAGATCCTCAGGCAAAGGCTATTCAGCGTCAGGCTTTCGCTGGCTTACTTTGGACCAAACAATACTATAATTATGAAGTAGAACAGTGGTTAAAGGGAGACCCAAAAGTTTCAACACCTCCACAAAGCCGGAGACAGGGTCGTAATCACAACTGGAAAACCCTAAGAAACCACGATATTCATCTGATGCCAGACAAGTGGGAGTATCCCTGGTATGCTGCCTGGGATAGTGCATTTCATTGCATCACGATGGCCTACATAGATCACGAGTTTGCAAAAAAGCAACTGTTGCTGTTTACTAAAGAATGGTATATGGCCCCCAATGGTCAAATCCCGGCTTATGAGTGGAATTTTAGTGATGTGAATCCACCCACTCAGGCCTTTGCAGCACTTCAGATTTATAAGATAGAACGCGATAGCACCGGCTACGAAGACATTGATTTCTTAAAACGAATTTTCAATAAACTCTCGCTCAATTTTACCTGGTGGGTTAATCAGGAAGACAAGCGACAAAACAATGTTTTTCAGGGAGGTTTCCTGGGTCTTGATAATATTGGGGTTTTTGACCGCAGTAGTGGGATACCGGGTAATGCCACACTAGAACAGGTTGATGGAACTTCTTGGATGGCGCTATACTGCCTCAATATGCTCGAAATTGCGATTAAAATAGCCCTGGTTGATCCTTCTTACGAAGAAATGGCAACCAAGTTTTTTGGGCATTTCATTTTTATTGCAGAAGCACTCAATAAACTCAATGAGAAATATGAGGGAACCTGGGATGAGCAGGAAGGCTTTTTCTATGATAAACTGGTATTTGAGGATGGTACCTTTCAACCCATAAAAGTACGATCTATTGTAGGGTTGATGTCTCTCGTGGCTGTTTTACATATAAGTAAAAGTACTTTAGATCGCTTACCTAATTTTAAGAATAGTATCAACTGGTTTAGAAAATATCGGAAAGAAAATCTCAAATATCCAGTAATTCAGGAATATTCCGAGGATTCTGATTTGCTTTTGGCACTGGTACCTAAAGAACGAGTAGAAATAATGCTTAGTGCTGTTTTTGATGAAAATGAATTTTTAAGCAATCACGGGCTGAGATCTCTATCTAAGGTCCATGAAAAAACATATAAAATAGACATTAAAGGTACCAATTACGAGATTAAGTATGAGCCTGCTGAGTCTGAATCTTCCATGTTTGGGGGTAACTCAAACTGGCGCGGCCCCGTTTGGATACCCTTTAATTATCTGTTTATAACGGCGATTAAGGAGTTTAGAGATTATTACGGTAAGAATCTGGAAGTTGAGTATCCCAAAGGGAGCGGTAAAATTTTGGGACTTAACGATATTAGAAACGATTTGATGAAGCGGTTATTAAGTCTTTTTCAGGAAGATGAGAACGGAAACCGACCGGTAAACGAGAATTATGAAAAAGTGTATCAGGATCCCAACTTTAGAGACTTGGTTCTTTTTTACGAATATTTTCACGGAGATACGGGTAGGGGACTTGGAGCTTCCCATCAAACCGGATGGACTGCCTTAATCGCAAATATGATTCATGAAATTTATTGATATGAGCGCCTTAAAAATTTTATTCAACACGGCAGTAATACTTTTAGTTATGCAGACAGCAAATGCCCAGCAGTTTACCTTCACCAAAGATCACGACGCGCTGTTAGTTAAAGACCTCAACAGTGCTGCTGATTTTTACAGCGAAATATTAGGACTGAAGGAAATTGATAACGCAGGTCTTGGTCCTAAATTCAGGTGGTTTGAGCTCGATAACAAGGTTCAGATTCACTTGATTGAGAGCGAGGAAGCATTTACTCCGCATAAAGGGGTGCACCTGGCACTTAACGTGGATGATTTGGATGGTTTTATGAAATTTTTGAAGGAAAAAAATGTGCCTTTTGAAAATTGGCCCGGTGAAGTCGGCACTACAAATACCCGTCCTGACGGAGTACGCCAGATCTACCTGAGAGATCCTGACGGCTATTGGATCGAAGTAAATACGAATAAGCTTTAAGAACAAATGTCTATGGATTTTTACTTGATTTGTACTATTCTAATCGTTCTCGCTGCTATCTTTGGGTACCTTAATGTACGTTTTCTAAAATTGCCCAATACCATTGGTCTAATGATTATAACCTTGCTGTTTACACTTGGAGCAGTGGGTTTAAGTCATTTTAATGATGCGCTACTTGTGGCCGAAAAAGAATTGATAACCAGTATAAATTTTGAAAAAGTCCTTCTTGACGGGATGCTCAGTTTCTTGCTCTTTGCAGGAGCTTTACATACCAATTTTGAACAGCTCAGAGTACAGCGCGGACCGGTACTGGCATTTGCCACAATTGGGGTGCTTACATCCACCTTTTTGGTTGGTGGTGCGCTTTATCTCATTTTAATGGTTTTAGGTATTCCGGTAGAATTTATTTACTGTCTACTTTTTGGTGCTCTCATTTCGCCCACAGATCCTATTGCCGTGCTGGGAATTTTAAAAAAAGCGGGAGCTCCAAAGCAATTGGAGACCAAAATTGTTGGCGAGTCTCTGTTTAATGATGGAGTAGGTGTTGTTATTTTCTTAACCCTATTTCAAATTGCCGGTTCAACCGAACCGGTGACGGCATTTGACGTAATTAAATTATTTGGTATTGAGGTTATTGGAGGTGTTATATTAGGTCTGATTGTGGGTTATATCACGTATAAATTACTCAAAAGTATCGATGATTATGATATCGAAGTGATTATCACCCTGGCAGCGGTAATGGGGGGGACGGTTATAGCACAAAAGTTACATACTTCGGCACCTTTAGCGATGGTTACTGCAGGCCTCCTGGTAGGTAATGACACTTCTCGAAAAAATACTATGTCGCATTTGACACAGACTTATGTAGATAAGTTTTGGGAATTGCTTGATATTTTGCTAAATACGGTTCTTTTTGTACTCATCGGTATGGAATTATTAATTCTCACTTTTGAGTTGAGTGCAATTATAGCAGGTTTAGTTGCCGTACCTGTTGTTTTGGTCTGTCGTTATATAGCCTTGCTACTGCCCATTTCATATTTTTCCAAAAAGCTGAATTTCGTACCGCGCACCAATGCCATTATGACCTGGGGCGGTTTACGCGGAGGAATATCAATTGCCTTGGCACTGAGTTTAACTGCAAATATGCATCGGGATTTATTTCTGATCATCACTTACATTATTGTTGTTTTTTCCATAATCGTTCAGGGACTTACGGTAGGGAAAGTAATAAAGAAATTTGGCTTAAGTACTGCTTCAGGTGATGAGCTTGAGGTGAAAGAATAGCTTTGAAAAAATAAAAACTGCTCTTAAAAGAAACTTTCTAATTTTGACTAACCGTCTAAATCGTCTGTATATTTATTCTACTTGCGGATAATTTGGACCATACCATTTTTTGCCGTTTGATATAAGTATAGGTATGAAATGTTCATTCTTCTATAAAATAATTGCTATTAGTAAGTAAATCAATTGTATTTCTAGTGGATTGCACTCGAAATGGGGTGATAAAACTAAATGTTTTAGAGATCCCTAATTTAAAAAAAGACAAGAAGTTTTATACAAGTAATATTTATTGAATAATTATATTATTTTTGAAAATATAATTCAAAATAGTTTAGTATATTTGGCAACGAAAAGAATTGTTGGCTCTCTTGTTGTCCATATTTGGTTTTAAAGTGTTAGTTGAGAGTAGTCATTAAAGTAATGTCAGATTGGGTTTAGGGACTAGTTCAGCAATGAACGCTTAATTCTGACAATCAAGCCTCCGAAAGGAGGCTTTCTTTTTTTAAATAATTTTAAAATACTCATTTTTAGTATTTTAAAATATTTTTTCCTTGTTTTGTTTGCGTGTAATATTATTCTGCACGTTCGATTCCTTCTTGAATTCGCTCTTCAACTTCTTCATTAGTCTCTTCGTCAATTTCAGGTTTTTCTGTTTTTCTAAATTCTTCGAGCCAAAACGTGAAATACATGGGAAAGTGATCTGAGCCAATAAATCCAAGGCGCTCCATATTATTTACGGTAATATTTTTAGAATGAAAGAGGTGATCGATGGGAAATCTCAAATACCAGTAATCGGCGTGAAATGTGGGGAATAGTCCTCTTCCTATGCGTGGATCAATCAGGCCTGTGATGCGGGCAAACAGTTTGCTCACCCGTGACCAGACTACATCATTAAGGTCTCCGCACACAATTACCTGAGCATCATCATCCAGTTCACGTACCGCTTTACCAACAATCAACAATTCTGCATCGCGCTCTTCGCTGGTTTCATTTTCGGTAGGGCTGGGAGGTGCCGGGTGAACACAAATAAGGTTTAAAGGTTTGTAGCCCCCGTAGTGGACTTTTGTAAATATGGAAGGCACGTCTTTTTCAACCAGATAATTTACCTGAGTTTCTGAAAGCTCCATTTTACTATACAGGTGCATTCCATATAAATTGTCTAAAGGTACGCGAACCACATGCGGATAGTCTTTTTCAAAAGGTTGTAAAGCTTCTTCCCACTTTGAATCGGTTTCCATCACTAAAAACAGATCGGGATCTTTTCGTTTTATTTCCTGAATAAGCTTTTCATAATCCCTGTTGGTTTGAAGTACGTTACTGCTTATCAAACTTATTTGTTTTAAGTGATCAGAATTTTTCGGTTTTGACTGACTTAGCGGATAATATTTTGAGTAGGGAAAAACGACAAAAAACTGAAAAACAAATGCAGCAATTAGACTTATGAGTGTAACATACTGCCAGGATTCTCTCGGATATTCAAGAGTAAAAAGCAGAACTATAATTAGAAGTTGCAAAAAGCTTGTTTGAACGCGAATAAAATCCCAACCCCTTATGATCCAATGTGTGCCACGTGTTAGGGGAAGCAGCGCAATTACAATAAGGAAAACGGCAAAGCTGTAAAGAATCATAGGTCAGATTAGTTGCTGGTAAGCTCGTGAAACAATTGTTCAAGCGTGAGGTTTTTTCGATTGAGTTGCAGGGTTTTTAGTCCGTTATCATGGGCGAAATCAAATAGTGCAGGCCTCATGTCTTTGCTGGTGTTGAACGTAATCTCGTATACAAATCCCTTTGTATTTTTAATAGATTCTACATAAGGCAACTTTTTAAGTGCCACTTCTTCAACCCGATAATCAAATTCAACCTCAATAAGCTGGTCTGCAGCTTCGGTTAGTTCTTTAAGATTTCTATCTGCTACGATTTTACCTTTATTGATGATGATTACCCGGTCACACATAGCTTCCACTTCCTGCATTACATGTGTCGAGAGTAATACGGTTTTGTCTTTACCAATAGTGCGTATAAGTTGTCTGATGTCCCGCAGCTGATTGGGGTCTAGCCCGGTTGTGGGTTCATCAAGAATAAGAACCTCAGGATCATGCAGTAAAGCTGCCGCAAGGCCCACGCGTTGTTTGTATCCTTTGCTCAGTTGCTTTATTTTTTTAGAGATTTCCTGAGTAAGACCAGTCATTTCGATAACCGTATCAATGCGTTGAGCCGGTGCTTTGCTCAGATTTGCCATGAGCTTAAGGTATTCTCTGACATACATGTCGGGGTACAGCGGATTGTTTTCAGCCAGATATCCTACGTTTTGCTGCACATTTGGCGAGGAGTCTTCAACTGAAAACCCGGTTACGATCGCTTTACCCGAAGTGGGTTTTAGCAAGGTCGTGAGTATTTTCATCAAAGTGCTTTTGCCTGCACCATTTGGTCCTAAAAAACCCGTGATTTCTCCTTTTTTAATTTCAAAGTTAACCCCATCAAGAGCTTTTTGTGCTCCATAGTTTTTTGAAATATCCTGAACCTGTATTGACATAGTTTTTTGATACGTAGTGCTAAAATTACTCAATTAGAGAGGAGTCTCTTCTATATTAAAACTTAAAATTAAAAGGGAATAGTAAATATCAAGAGATTAAAATGATCGAGTGTAATGATATTTCTAACAAACGGTCCCAAATTAGAGTGCACTTTGTAATTCATTTAAAAAAAACAGCTGTTTTATTGAATATATGCAAAAGTTGTATGTTCTTCTAGCTGTTCTTAATTATTTAAGTACTTTAGCTGCGTAAAAATCAAGACAATGATCAATTTTGGTTACTTCTTTAATCGCTATTACTTCTTTTTCTTTTGGAAAGAGACGGGACCGCTTTAGAGTAACTTATAGTATATAACACACTGAGGTCCCGATTTAATAAATCGGGATTTTTTTTTGCCGGATTGAGATTGATAGCTAACAGTTAAATAACAGTAATACATTGAAACATACAGTTGCCATACAGGGAATACGAGGTTCTTTTCACCACAAAGTGGCGCAGGACTTTTTTGGTGAAGATGTTGATGTGGTGGCTTGTAGTAGTTTTCAGGATGTGGTTAACAGTTTGCTTAAAGACACAGCGACAGATGCAGTGATGGCTATCGAAAATTCAATCGCCGGAAGCATCATTCCCAATTACGCATTGATCGATAAAAATAATCTCAATATTGAAGGTGAGCGTTATTTAGAGATAAGTCAGAATCTTATGGCAATGCCTGGTCAAAAGCTGGCAGACCTTAAGGAAGTGTGGTCGCACCCAATGGCATTGTTGCAGTGTAATGATTTTTTTCAGGACCACGAGCATATACGTCTCGTTGAGCAGGACGATACGGCCGCAGCAGCTATGCGCATCGCCGAATCTGGAACAACAGGGGTGGGCGCTATTGCGAGTAAAACGGCGGCTCAGATTTATGGACTTGAGCTACTTGCAGAAGATATACAAACCATTAAGGCAAATTCCACACGTTTTTTTGTGTTGAATACTAACGGTCGCACAGAGGCCGATGTTCCTGATAAAGCTTCAGTTAAATTTCTGACTGATCATAAAAGAGGTAGCCTTGCAGCTGTACTCAACGTGATGAGTGATTGCCGTCTTAATTTGACAAAAATCCAATCACTACCTGTTATTGAAACACCCTGGAAATATGCTTTTTTTGTTGATGTAACTTTTGAGAATTACGAAGACTTTGAGAAGGCAAAAAAGCTTCTAGCTATTATGGCTCAGGAATTTAAAGTATTGGGCGAATATAAAAACCGAAAATCATGATTATAGATTCGGCAAACCGACTAAATCAAACCGCAGAGTACTACTTTTCGCGTAAACTAAAAGAAGTGCGTGCGCTTGCTGCCCAGGGAAAACCCATTATTAATATGGGTATCGGCAGTCCAGATTTACCACCACCACCTCATGTTATTGAGGCACTTACCAATTCATTGGTTGATGGTCCTGCGCATCAATACCAGAGTTATAAGGGATTGCCAGAGCTTACTGCTGCAATGTCAACGTTTTACGAAAACCAATATGGGGTAAAACTAGATGCTGAAAGCGAAATTTTACCGCTTATGGGGTCTAAAGAAGGCATCATGCACATCAGCATGGCTTTTTTGAATCCAGGAGATGAGGTGTTGATTCCTAATCCAGGTTATCCTACCTATACTTCGGTAACCCGTTTAGTTGAGGCCGAGCCGGTGTATTACAATTTAGATGCTTCAAACAATTGGATGCCTGATTACGATGCTTTGGCGCAGCGTGATTTGAGTAAGGTAAAATTGATGTGGGTAAACTATCCGCATATGCCTACCGGAGCAAAAGCTACAAAGGCTGATTTTGAAAACCTAATTGCTTTCGCGAAAGCAAACCAAATACTATTGGTAAATGACAATCCGTATAGCTTTATTCTTAACGAAAATCCCCAAAGTATTCTCGCTGTTGAAGGAGCAAAAGATGTGGCTATAGAGCTCAATTCGCTGAGTAAATCGTTCAATATGTCAGGCTGGCGCGTAGGTATGTTGCTTGGAGCTTCAGACTACATCAATACGGTTCTTACCGTAAAGAGTAATATGGATAGCGGTATGTTTTACGGCATACAAAAAGGAGCCGCTGCAGTTTTAAAAGAAGGAAAAGAGTGGTTTGATTCGTTAAATACGGTATATCAAAAACGCAGGGAACTGGCTTGGCAACTGGCAGATCTTTTAAACTGTGAATACAGCAAAGACACAGCGGGTATGTTTGTTTGGGCCAAATTGCCAGAAGGAGCCGGTGATGCTGAAGCTTTTATTGACGATATTCTTATCAACAAAAGCATATTCATTACTCCCGGAAGTATTTTTGGTTCTCAGGGAGCCGGCTATATCCGCTTTTCGCTTTGCGTAACCGAAGATAAAATCAAAGAAGCAATAAGTAGACTCAAGAACTAGTGGAAGAATTTAAAAACATATTTGTTTTAGGGATAGGTCTTATAGGCGGCTCAATGGCACGCGATTTAAGACGCATTTTACCTCAGGCAACCTTTTATGGGATTGATGCTAACGACGACCATCTTGACGAAGCGGTAGGTCTGGGCGTTATTGATCATTCCAGCAGGATTGAAGCCTTAAGTCAGGCAGATCTGGTTATCCTTTCGATTCCTGTAGATCAGGCCAATTTGTTTCTTCCGGCGGTTTTAGATGCTGTTGAATCGCAGGCTTTAGTACTAGATGTTGGTTCTACAAAGGGCAGTGTTTGCGATGCGGTTAAAGATCATCCCAAACGCAGTCAGTTTCTTGCAGCACATCCTATTGCAGGAACCGAATTTTCAGGACCTTCAGCAGCTATTGAATACTTGTTTCAGCATAAAACCATGATTCTTTGCGAAGTAGAACAAACCCGCGAAGATCTTCTAGATAAGGCGATGCAGGTTTTTGAAGCCCTTGAAATGAATATTCGCTATATGAATCCGCATTCACACGATAAGCATATTGCGTATGTATCGCATTTATCACACATAAGTAGTTTTATGCTGGGTAAAACTGTGATTGAAAAGGAGAAAAATGAGAAGGATATTTTTGATATGGCGGGTAGTGGTTTTGCTTCTACCGTGCGCCTGGCCAAAAGTAACCCGGCTACCTGGACGCCCATTTTTAAAGAAAATAAGGCCAATGTGCTTGAAAGCTTGACAGAGTATATAAATAATTTAACGCATTTTAAAAACGTTCTCGAAGCAGATGATTTTGAGGAGGTTTATAACGAAATGCACAATACAAACCACATAAAATCAATTCTTAAAGGATTATCGTAACCGGCTAAAAGCTGTAAATTTGTTGAATATGGAAAATAAGAAAGAACTTAGAAACTGGTTAGATGCATTCAATCTGGACCACCCGCTTGTAATAGCCGGTCCATGTAGTGCAGAAACTGAAGAGCAGGTGCTTAAAATCGCACACGAGCTTAAAGACACTGATGCAACTGTTTTTAGAGCAGGTATCTGGAAACCACGTACCCGTCCCGGAATGTTTGAGGGTGTAGGTGCTTTGGGTCTGAAGTGGATGCAAAAAGCCAAAGAAGAAACCGGAATGCTTACCACGACTGAGGTAGCAAACCCAAATCACGTTGAGCTTGCGCTTAAGCATGACATCGATATTTTATGGATTGGTGCCCGTACTACAGTTTCTCCATTTAATATTCAGGAGATTGCAGAAGCTTTGAAAGGTACCGATAAGGTAGTTCTGATTAAAAACCCGGTTAACCCGGATTTGGCACTTTGGTTAGGAGCTGTAGAGCGTTTCTACACGCAAGACGTGAAAAATCTTGGTGTGATTCACAGAGGTTTTTCTACTTATGAAAAGACCAAATACCGTAACAATCCAGAGTGGCAATTGGCTGTAGATCTTCAGAATAAATTCCCGGATCTTCCATTAATTCTTGATCCATCGCATATTGCAGGGCGTCGTGATATCATTTTTGATTTGTGCCAGACCGGTCTTGATTTGAACTATGATGGGATTATGGTAGAAACCCATTACGATCCAGACAATGCATGGAGTGATGCCAAGCAGCAAATCACACCATCTACTTTGGTTCAGATTATGAAAGACCTTAAAATCCGTAAGGAAGAAGGTACTGCGGCAGAATTTAATAATAAGCTAAATACCCTACGTACTCAGATTGATGTGGTAGACCATCAGTTGATTGAAAGTCTTGGGAAGCGTATGAAAATCGCCGATGCAATCGGGGAACTGAAAACGCAAAATAACGTAGCGATTTTACAATCTAAGCGTTGGAATGAGATCCTTGGAGCGATGATTCTTGAAGGAGAACAACACAACCTGAGTGAAGAATTTATTCTTCGTGTGTTTAAAGCGATTCACCAGGAGTCAATCAACCACCAGAAAAAAATCTCCAGAATGGAGGAAGCTTAGGATTTAAGCTCATAAAAAAAGGCGCTCACTGAGCGCCTTTTTTTATTCCTGTTTTGCTCTTTTAAAGATGTATCGGGTAACATAAATACCATTTTCATCACCATCACCGCCATAACTTTCAACTCCGCTATTTACAAAAGCGAGCTCCCAGCCTTCTTCGGCCATGGCATTTATTTTTGAAGTCACAACAGCATCATTAGCCGCGATATTTTGAAAACGAATGCCGCCTATGTTGAAGAAGTTTAAAAGTTTGGTCTCTTCAAAATTCTTAAGTCGAATATCGCTTCGGTCTGACTTATTGCGAGAATCGTCTTCTTCAGAACGTTCTGAGGTAAATTCTTTATAATTCCGGCTTTCAAGCGTTGAGATCATACGTGATCTGCCCAGACCATTGGGAATAATTGATTCAATAACGGTTACCGTTTGATACTCAAAAACCTGGGCAATCAGGCTCAGGTTAAAGCTTACAAACAATAAAAATAAGAACGTAGATTTTTTCATAATAGGAATTTGAGGTTTAAGGAATTTGATTCATTTAAAATAAAGTAGTTTTACATTTCTAAAATAGTAAAAATACCATTTGAAAGGAACCGTTTACAAATCAACCGGAAGCTGGTATAGCGTCAAGGCCGAAGATGGCACGTTCTACGATTGCCGTATAAAAGGGCGTTTCCGAATTCAAGGGATTAAAAGTACCAATCCGGTGGCTGTGGGCGACAAGGTGATTTTTGAGCTGGAGCAAACCAGTGATGCAGTTACAGGTGTCATAAAAGACATTGAAGATCGCGAGAACTACGTCATTCGTAAGTCGGTTAATCTTTCCAAGCAGACCCACATCATTGCCGCCAATGTTGATTTATGTTTTTTGGTCATTACGCTAAATAACCCACCTACATTTACTGCTTTTATAGACCGTTTTCTAGTCACCTGTGAAGCTTATCATATCGAGGCAGTCCTGCTTTTTAATAAAGTTGATACCTTAAGCGATGAAGAATTTGGCGAAGTAAAATATTTAGCCGATATGTACCGGGAGATCGGGTATACCTGTATAGGTGTTTCAGCATTGACGGGTAAAAATGTTGATCAGGTAAAAGAACTGATGTTGAATAAAACCAGCATTTTCTCTGGTCATAGCGGGGTTGGTAAATCTACTTTAGTTAATGCTATTGAGCCTGTGTTAGATTTGAAGACCAAGGCCATTAGTGATCAACATATGCAGGGGCAACATACCACCACCTTTGCCGAAATGTTTGATCTTGATTTTGGAGCACGAATTATCGACACGCCTGGAATAAAAGGTTTTGGTGTGGTTGATATGGAAAGGGAAGAAGTTGGCGATTATTTCCCTGAATTTTTTGAACTGAAAGATCAGTGTAAGTTTAATAATTGTCTGCATCTCGAAGAACCGCATTGCGCTGTAAAAGCTGCTTTAGAAGAAGATAAATTATACTGGTCGAGATATCAAAGCTATCGCCAGATTCTCGAAGGTGATGATGAAAACTACAGAAGGACTAATTACGATTCCAATCTTTAAAAATTTAAGAAATTTAATGCGAGTAATTATTCAACGTGTCAGCGAAGCTTCAGTAACTGTAGATAATGTTATAACCGGTAAAATAGCAAAGGGATTTTTAGTTTTACTCGGGATAGAGGAGGAGGATACGGAAGACGATATCCAATGGCTCACTTCAAAAATTTGCGGTTTGCGTGTTTTTAGCGATGCTGAGGGATTAATGAATGAAAGTGTTCTCGATCAGGATGGTGAAATTTTATTGATAAGTCAGTTTACACTTTTTGCTTCTACCAAGAAGGGAAACAGACCTTCGTTCTTGAGAGCTGCAAAGCCTGATTTGGCTATACCTCTGTATGAAAAATTCCACAGCGAACTCTCTAAAAAATTACACAAGCAGGTCAAAACCGGAGTTTTTGGAGCAGATATGAAAGTGGCTCTTGTAAATGATGGGCCAGTGACAATTTTTATAGATTCAAAAAATAAAGAATAGCTTTTAACAATATTTTAGTATATTGGCAACTTTCTTATGATGATTAGAACGTTAGCCTTATTCCTATTTGTTACCCCCCTACTAGCATTTAGTCAAAACCAAGAAGATTTTTCCGCTTTGAGTGTAGATTCTGCACTTTCAAAGGGCGCAGATAGCGTATTGCGTTTTGAAGACATTACCCTCGATTTCTCTGATGAGGGAAAATTAAAAACTACAATAGATCGTGTCGTGACGGTTTACAATAAAACCGGTATGCGTGATGTGAGGGCCATTGCGGGATACGACAATAATTCAAAAGTTACCGATATCGAAGCCATTATCTACGATTTGATGGGTAATGAGCAGGAGAAAATTAAAAAGCGGGATTTTAAAGATTATAGTGCAGTAGACGGGGGTACACTCTATGCTGATAATCGGGTTCTTGTTTTAGATTATACTCCTACAAGGTATCCCTTTACGATTCGTTTTACTGCAGAAAGCGTTTCAGAAACCACAGCTTTTGTCAGGCCCTGGATGCCTGTCTTTACCTACGATAGTGGGACTCAATATTCTAAATATTCAATCATACATAAACCTGAAGATAGCCTTCATGTTAAAGCCACAAATTTTGAAGGTTATGATATTGAATATATAAAAACACCTGAGCAGTCTGTTTGGATTGCTCGCGATATAAAACCCGTGTCTTACGAGTATAAATCCCCTGCTCTTGATAAGCGTGTTCCACGAGTAAAAGCCTATTTTGACAAATTCTATCTAGCTGGTGTGCCTGGGGTGGGAGGAACCTGGGAAGCATTTGGCAAGTGGATGTATGATGATTTGATTAAAGACACCCAGCAACTCGATGCGTCAGTTATTACCGAAGTGCAAAACCTGGTCAAAGATTTACCTGATGATGAAGCAAAAGTAAAAGCGGTATATCAATACCTTCAGGATAAAGTGCGCTATATCAGCGTTCAGGTTGAGATAGGTGGCTGGAAACCTATGCCTGCGGCAGATGTGCACCGTCTGAGCTATGGCGATTGTAAAGCCTTAAGTAACTATATGCAAAGTTTGCTTAATGCTGTTGGAGTCAAGTCGTATTATACCGTATTATATGGTGATCCTGATAAGGAATCACTAGACACAGACGTAGTAGCCATGCAAGGCAATCACGTTATTTTGGGAGTGCAGTTGGGGGACGAGATTAAATTTTTAGAATGTACCAGCCAGCAGAGCCCTTTTGGTTATATGGGTACATTTACAGACGATCGAGATGTGCTTTTGCTTACCCCAGAGGGCGGTAAACTGGCACGCACCACAAAGTACAATCAGGAAGATAATTTTGAGCAGATTGTGGCTCATATAGAATTGGATGCAGAAGGAAATCTACAGGGAGATTATACCGAAACTTCAAAGGGAATTTTCTATTCCTCAAAAATGAGTTTAGAAAGTAAAGATCAGAAAGACCTTAGTGATCATTATTACGAAAACTTTTCAGGTATAAAAAGTCTTTCTGTTTCAGATATTAAATTACAGAATGACCGGGATCGGGTGATGTATGAAGAGCATCTAAAACTTAATGCTCGCAATTATGCCTCAAAAATAGGAGACGATTTTCTGGCAAAAATAAACCCATTTTCCTGGTCTAACGAGATGATTCCGCCCCGCTATACAGACCGAAAATCTGATTTTGTAATCCTAAGAGGCCATATACGTCAACACGAAATCACCTTCAAAATCCCGGAAGGATATAAGTTGGGAGCAATTGCAGAACCAGTTGCCTTAGAAGAAGACTTTGCCAGCTACAAAACCGAAATACATGTTGAAGGTGATACCGTTAATTACAAACGAATTTTCAAATTAAACGAAGGCAGCTATGCCGTTGATGCCTATGAAGCTTACCGCGATTTCTACAAAAATGTGGTGCGAGAAGACAATCAGAAATTATTTATCGAAAAATTATAGAATATGCGAAAAATTACATTAGCTGTCTTATTGATGCTTAACGCTTTGATTTATGGCCAGGATTTTAGATTTGGTAAAGTTTCAGAAGAAGAATTGCAGGAAGAAGCTCATCCTAAAGACCCTGATGCTAATGCGGCTGTTCTTTACAGGGAGCAATACTCGCACATCGAGTATTCGCCTAATGACGGTTTTACCCTGACTACTGAAATTTTTCAGCGCATAAAAATCTATAACAAAGATGGTTTTGACTGGGGAACACACGTTATCCCCGTTTTTGTTGGAGGAGCCAAAGATGAAAACGTCTCCAATTTAAGAGCCGTTACCTATACACTTGAAAATGGAAAAATAGAAGAGTATAAATTGGGTAATGACGGAATTTTCAAGGAAGAACGCAGCAAGAATTTTAATGTAGAAAAATTCACCATGCCAAATCTTCAGCCAGGCTGCATTGTTGAATTTAGATACAAGTTTTTCTCCCCTTATTTGTCAACGATTGATAAAATCAGGTTTCAGGAGGAAATTCCGGTTAATAAGGCAGAACTGACTTTTGAAAGTCCTGAGTGGCTGGTTTTTCAGTTGCATCGCAAAGGTTTATTTCCTTTGGATATACAGGAAAAAAACAAGGCAGATAAAATTAACTTTACTTCTCGGGTAGGCGCCTATAGCGCAGGGCTTCAGGGAGGAAGCAGGGGGACTTTACAGTCACAAAGTATTGATTTGATGAATAAAACCTATTCAATCAAGGTGGAGGATGTACCTGCTATGCGAGAAGAAGCCTTCTCGTCAAATATTGACAACTACAGAGCAGCTGTAAGTTTCGAACTTTCGTATACTAAATTTCCCAACGAACCCATTGAAACAGTTACCAGCAGTTGGGAGGCAGTTTGTAAAACGATCTATGACTCTGAAAATTTTGGAGGTCAGCTTAAGAGTGACCGCTATTTTGATGATGATATAGATGAAATCCTGCGAGGAGTAAGCGATTCTAAAGAGAAACTTGTGCGCATTTTTGAGTACGCAAAACGAAGAATGACTTGGAATGGTTATTTGGGTATTTATGCAGATGAGGGCACCCGAAGTGCTTATAAGAACGGATCTGGAAATAGCGGAGACATCAATCTGAATCTGGTTAATATGCTACGTTACGCCGGGCTCGATGCAAATCCCGTAATTCTAAGTACACGTGATAACGGTATTCCTATATTTCCTACCCGCAATGGTTTTAACCATGTTATTGCCGGGGTGGTTTTAGATGGAAATGTGTTGTTGATGGATGCCACTAATAAAATTGGAGCAGTTAATCTACTTGAGGAGGGCTTGTTAAACTGGAATGGCAGACTAATTCGTGAAGATGGTACTTCGGGATGGGTAAGTCTAAACCCAAGTAGTCATGCACTGGAAAACACTATGGTAAATGCTGAAATTGATGAAAATTTTGCATTGAATACTAAAGTGAGAAGTCAATTTACAGGGCATTACGGCTTGCGTCATCGCAAAAATCTTGGGGGTAAGGATGAGCAGGAGCAGTTAGAGGCTTTTGAGGAGAAATACTCTGGTATTGAGCTTAACAAAATAGAAATAAAAAATCTGGAGAACCCTTACGAGCCTGTTCAGGTAAGTTATGATTTTGCGATGGAGAATGGCGTTGAGCGTGTGGGAGACAAGGTGTTTATCAGTCCGTTAATGCATTTGGCAAGTCAGGAAACACCCTTTAAGTCTGAGCAGCGACAGCATCCTGTAGATTTTGGATACCCTTGGAAAGACAGGTACATAATCACCATTAAACTACCTGAAGGTTACAATGTAGAAACTTTACCGGAAAACGGGATTTACACTTTTGGGGACGATATGGGTTCATTTAAATACCTCATTTCGAGTACGAACAATACCATTCAGGTTTCGACAGAAATGGTGATTAACAGCTCTATAATCACTCCTGATCTGTATAAGGGCTTAAAAGAGTTCTACACTATGGTGGTTTCTAAAGAAAACGAAAAAGTAGTTTTAATAAAAATATAGAAGATTTGAATTGGTATAGGTTTTACACTGCGCTATTGTGCCTTGGAGTTTTGTTTTCAGTCGAAGCGTACAGTCAAAAAAGCCCTTTAGATAAAGTTTCTGAAGAGCAATTGAAGATGACCATTTATGAAAAAGATACTTCAGCAGCCGCTGTTTATCTCAATAAGCATAGGGAGACCTATTTCGATTATACAGATAGAGATGGCTTTATCATTATCAATGAGTTTACAGAGCGTATTAAGATTCTCGATAAAGCAGGATTGGATTATGCTACCAAGAAGATCAGTTCTTACAAACGCGACGAAAGCAAAGAATTTGTAACCAAAGTTTGGGGTAACACTTACAACCTGGAAAATGGCAAGATTGACGTGGAAAAGCTTGACGAATCAGCCATTTTTGAGCGTGAAGTATCCGAGCATTTTGATGAGACAGCCTTTACAATGCCTAATGCCAAAGTGGGTTCTGTTGTAGAATGGGGTTATAAGACAGTCTCACCTTTCTATAAGGTAGACGATCTTGTTTTTCAGGAAGATATACCCGTTATGGCTTATCACGCCACCATTAGAACACCGGGGGCTTTTACGTTTAGAAGGATACGAAGAGGCTACTTTGAGGTGCAGCCCGAAGAGAAAATTGAAAAGCGTACGCTAGGGGTGAATTATAATATGCAAGGAGGTTACGGTACCAGTACCCAAAATTCCAGAAGTGCACGATTGTCATTTTCCGAACTTGTTGCTGTTTATGAAAAGGAAAATGTACCCGCCCTAAAAGATGAAATTTTTGTGACTAACCCTCGCAGCTACCGAATGAGCGTAATCTATGAGTTGATTTCTACAGAATTTAACCGAGGTAATAAAAAGGAGTACGCCACTACCTGGGATGAAGTAGCCCGTACTATTTTTAAAGATTCCCGTTTCGGAGACCGGCTTGAGCGGACCCGATTTTTAAAGGGTATTAAGGAGAGTATTTTTGCCAAAAAACTTAGTGATCACGAAAAAATAGAATTTATTTTAGATCACGTCAAAACCAGAATGACCTGGGATGGAGAATATGGAAAATACGCTGAAGATGAACTGGATGAAGCTTATGAAAGAGGCTCGGGCAGTGTGGCTGAGATCAATTTAATCCTCATTGCATTACTTAAGGAATGCGGGTTTGAAGTATACCCGGTGCTCTTAAGTTCAAAACAATACGGCATTCCTTTATACCCTACTTTGGAAGGTTATAACTACGTCATTGCCGGGGTAAGAAACAAGGGTAAAATTATTCTTCTCGATGCAACCGATAAAATGAGCAGTCCAAACATACTTCCTAACAGAGTTTATAATTGGACGGGACGCATGGTTAGTTTTCAGGGCGTATCACAGGAGATTGATTTATTTGAAAATATTGCACCTGCTTCGACAGCTTTTTTAAAGGTTTCTTTAACTGAGGAAGGAATTCTTGAAGGTGAATACAAAGAACGCCTAAGCAGTCTGGAAGCCCTTAATTTGCGACATCGCTATTTTGCATACGATAAGTCTGAATGGGAAGATGAGGAGATAGAAAGATTTGGTATAAGTGAAATGTTAGATTATAATCTTGAAGGGGTAGAAGACCTGAATATTCCTATAGTAAGGTCGTTCAATTTTAAAGTTGAACGCGGTGTAGATCGGGTAGGAAACAAGATTTTTGTGAGTCCACTTGGGTTTTTGCGATTGTCAGAAAATCCGTTTAAATCAGATACGCGCCAGTTTCCTATCTCATTTGACTATCCGTTTTCAAAAGACATTACAATTAATATGGAATTGCCTCAGGGATATAAAGTTTCTTCCTTGCCAGAAAGCACCAATTTAGGTTTGCCTGATGATTCCGGTACGTTCTTTTATTCCATCGCAGAAAATAACGGCATACTGCAGGTAATGATGCGTTTTAAGCTAAAAAAGCACATCATTCCAGTAGAATACTACGAGTCCCTAAAAGAGTTTTTCAAACTTCGGGTAGATAAGGAAAACGAAAAGGTGGTATTAGAAAAGGTTTAAACCCTATAGATTTCAGTATTTGCCGGTCTTAAAAATGGGATAGTTGGGCGCTTTGCCTTAATTTAGCGCACTACTAATATCCCTTTTTATGAAGATTGATCACGCTCAGAAAGCCGTTGACGAATGGATAAAAGCCCACGGAGTACGTTATTTTAACGAACTTACCAATATGGCTCAACTCACCGAAGAAGTAGGTGAGGTGGCTCGTATCATAGCCCGTCGTTACGGGGAACAAAGTGAAAAAGAAAGCGATAAGAACAAAGATTTGGGCGAAGAACTCGCCGATGTTCTTTTTGTAGTGCTTTGCCTGGCCAATCAAACCGGAATCGATCTTCAGGAAGCCTTCGATAAGAAATTGGATCTCAAAACCAAAAGGGATCACGACAGGCATCACGCAAATACCAAATTAAAATAACAACCACGACCTTTATAACTGCATTTTGATTTTAAAACTTCAGCAAAAACAACCCGAACTCAAAGGAACCGTACGTATTACCGGCTCCAAAAGTGAAAGTAACCGTCTACTTCTTTTACAGGCGCTTTTTGGTAATTTCGAAATTAAAAACCTGTCTAATAGTGAAGACAGTGATATGATGCAACAGGCGCTCGCGTCGACCGAAAAAACAGTTGATATTCACCACGCGGGTACAGCTATGCGTTTTTTAACTGCTTATTTTGCGGCTTATGAGGGGCGCGAGACCCTACTTACCGGGAGCAGTCGTATGCAGGAACGGCCTATTGGTCTTCTCGTAAATGCGCTTAACAGCCTGGGAGCAGATATCTCCTACGTAAAGAATGAAGGCTTTGCGCCGCTTTTGATTAAGGGTAAAAAACTGGAACAGAACAAAGTGGCTCTTGAGGCTAATGTAAGCAGTCAGTACATTTCGGCTTTGATGATGGTGGGTGCTTCAATGCCTAACGGGATTGAAATCGAACTCATCGGGAAAATAACATCGGTGCCTTACATTGAGATGACCCGGTCTTTACTTACCCAGTTGGGAATTGAAAGTACTTTTGAAGGGCAAATCATTACGATCAAGCCTGTAACTTCGGTAGAAGTGAAAGAAATGGTCGTAGAGTCTGACTGGAGTAGCGCTTCCTATTATTACAGCCTTGCGGCGCTATGTGATTCAGCAGAGCTGAAATTATCAAGCTATAAGAAAAACAGTCTGCAGGGCGATTCGGCACTGGCCGAAATTTACACGGAACTCGGCGTGGAAACCACTTTTTTAGAGAATGAAATTCTGCTGAAAAAAACAAAGGCACCTAAATCTAAACGAGTTTCTTTTGATCTTGCAAATAGTCCAGACATTGCGCAAACCATAGCAGTGACTTGCTATGGTCTGGGTATTGGTTGTGAGTTAACCGGTCTTCATACCCTCAAAATAAAGGAAACTGATCGTCTTGAGGCTTTAAAAGCAGAGCTTACTAAGCTGTGCGCTGAGATTACGGTGACTAATGATTCTTTGCATCTTAAACCCGGAACAAACTATCAGGGAGATGTTATTATAAAAACCTATCAGGACCATCGTATGGCAATGGCCTTTGCGCCAATGGCATTGCGTGTACCTATCGTTTTTGAAGATGCTGAAGTGGTAAATAAGTCCTATCCCGATTATTGGAATGACCTGAAATCGTTAGGTTTTGAAATAAGCGAGCTCTGATTTCTTCGGCTAAAGCCTTAAAATACCTGATGCTTCGGGTATAAGTCGCTGCGTCACAAATTAAACGCTGTTTTACTTGACAACCCCTACCCTGAGGTTGTATATTTGCACGCTATTTTAAATACCTTAAAAAGACCGCTCATGGGAATGAAACTTTCAAATTTCAATTTTGATTTGCCAAAAGAATTGTTGGCTGAATATCCTGCAGAAAACCGGGATGAAGCACGCTTAATGGTTCTTAACCGCAAGACAAAAACAATAGAACATAAGTTATTCAAAGACCTTATTGATTATTTTGAGCCCGAAGATGTAATGGTGCTTAACAATACCAAGGTTTTTCCCGCTCGTCTTTACGGTAATAAAGAAAAAACCGGTGCCCGCATCGAGGTGTTTTTATTACGCGAATTGAATTCAGAAACCCGTCTATGGGATGTACTTGTAGATCCTGCACGTAAGATACGTATTGGGAACAAGCTGTATTTTGGTGATGATGAGAGTTTGGTTGCTGAAGTTATTGACAACACCACCAGCCGCGGTAGAACCTTACGCTTTTTATACGACGGTTCCTATCAGGAATTCAGAAATAAATTGACTGAATTGGGTGAAACTCCGCTTCCTAAATACATCAAGCGTGAGGTAGAGCCCGAAGATGCAGAGCGTTACCAGACAATCTTCGCAAAAGAAGAAGGTGCTGTCGCTGCGCCAACTGCCGGTTTGCACTTTAGCAAACACTTGCTTAAACGTCTTGAAATAAAAGGGGTGAATTTTGCCGAAGTTACACTTCACGTTGGTTTAGGAACCTTTAGCCCGGTTGAGGTTGAAGATCTTTCCAAGCATAAAATGGATAGCGAAGAAGCCTTTATACATAAACCTGCAACTCAGGTGATCAATAAAGCAATCGGTGAAAACCGAAGAGTTTGTGCCGTAGGTACTACAGTTATGCGTGCTTTAGAAAGTGCAGTAAGCTCAAACCATACCTTGAATGAGTTTGGCGGCTGGACCAACAAATTCATTTTCCCTCCTTACGATTTCAGTATTGCAAATTGTATGATTACCAATTTCCATACGCCTAAGTCAACGCTTATGATGATGGTGTCTGCTTTTGCAGGTCATGAGTTTATGAAAGAGGCTTACGAGCTTGCTGTAAAAGAGAAATACAAATTCTACAGCTACGGTGATGCGATGCTTATCATCTAAATCTAAATAAAATTAGAGTTTCAAAAAATCCCCGGTATGCTATATCGGGGATTTTTTTTGGCTCCGCCAAAGGGTATAATACTTCGGAGATTACCCAGAAATCAAGGCTTTTTTTACTTGGGATACCTTGTGGGGTTATCCTGAGGTAGTTTATTGCTAAAAGTTTAAAAGGAATTTAAGCTAACAGCCTCTTAATTGGTAACTTTGCAGCGTGAAAGACAGTAAGAAAGATATACGGGCATTATCACGCGAAGAATTGCGTGATTTTTTTGTGGAACAGGGCGAAAAAGCCTTTCGCGGAAACCAGGTTTATGAATGGTTGTGGACTAAAGGAGCGCACGCTTTTGAGGATATGACCAATCTCTCAAAAGAAACCCGAAGCTTTCTCGACACCCATTTTGTGATCAATCACATCAAGGTAGATCAGATGCAGCGCAGTAATGACGGTACGATAAAGAATGCTGTAAAATTACATGATGGTCTAACGGTTGAATCGGTATTGATTCCTACTGCATCACGTACCACGGCTTGCGTTTCATCACAGGTAGGATGTAGTCTTAACTGTAAGTTTTGTGCAACTGCGCGTTTAAAGCGTATGCGTAATTTAAATCCTGATGAAATCTTTGATCAGGTAGTGGCGATTGATCAGCAAAGCCGTTTGTATCACAACCGCCCTTTGTCAAACATTGTGTTTATGGGAATGGGTGAGCCGCTGATGAATTACAAAAACGTCGTAGCTTCCATTGAAAAAATCACTGCTCCAGATGGTCTCAATATGTCGCCGAAACGTATTACCGTTTCTACTTCGGGTGTGCCCAAGATTATAAAGAAAATGGCTGATGATGAGGTGAAGTTTAAGCTTGCAGTTTCTCTGCATTCGGCTTTAGACGAGGTGCGAACCGATATTATGCCTTTTAATGAGCAAATGCCTTTGCACGAACTCAAAGAAGCCCTGCAATACTGGTATGTGAAGACTAAAAAGCGCATTACCTATGAATATGTGGTGTGGCGTGGGATTAACGATCAGGATAAGGATATTGAAGCCCTGATTGATTTTTGCCTGGCAGTACCCAGCAAGGTTAATCTCATTGAGTACAATCCCATTGATGATGGCCAGTTTCAACAGGCAGATCCCGAAGCGATTAATCGTTACGTAGCCAAGCTTGAAGATCGCGGTATAACCGTTACCGTACGTCGCTCAAGAGGTAAAGATATTGATGCAGCCTGCGGACAGCTGGCAAATAAAAATGGCTAATTAGAGCAATTTAAATAACAATAGAAATCGGAATTGAAAGTAGTCGAACAAATTAAGCAGCCTATTGCGCACGAAATGGAACTTTTTGAGCAAAAGTTCTCGCTTTCGATGAAATCAAAAGTACCCCTGCTCAACCGCATCACGCATTTTATTGTAAACCGAAAAGGCAAGCAAATGCGGCCTATGTTTGTGTTTCTGGTAGCCAAAATGCTGGGCGATGAGCGTCTCAACGACCGCACCTACCGTGGAGCTTCGGTTATAGAATTGATACATACTGCAACGCTTGTGCACGACGATGTGGTGGACGACAGTTACCGCCGGCGTGGTTTTTTCAGCCTTAATGCCCTTTGGAAAAATAAGATTGCGGTTCTGGTTGGTGATTTTCTGCTCTCAAAAGGATTGTTACTTTCCATTGACAACGAAGATTTTGATTTACTTCAAATAATTTCAGTGGCAGTACGGGAGATGAGCGAGGGCGAATTGCTACAAATCGAAAAAGCCCGTAAGCTGGATATCACCGAAGACATTTACTTTGAAATCATCCGCCAAAAAACGGCGACTTTAATCGCAGCCTGTTGTGCTATGGGCGCCTGTGCGGTTCACGCGAGCAAAAAAGAGGTGGAGAATATGCGCAAATTTGGTGAACTCATCGGTCTGGCGTTTCAGATTAAAGATGATTTATTTGATTATGGTACGCAACGCATCGGGAAGCCTACCGGTATTGATATCAAAGAACAAAAGATGACTTTGCCGCTTATTTATGCGGTAAACAACAGTACTCCTGAAAAGCGTAAATGGCTCATCAATTCGGTTAAGAATCACAATAAGGATAAAACCAGAGTAAACGAAGTCATCGCTTATGTGAAAGAAATAGGAGGTCTGGATTATGCGGTTACCAAAATGAAAGCCTTACAGCAGGAAGCGCTAAACCTGCTCAAAAAATACCCTGCCTCACCCTACAAAGAATCCCTTATCCTGATGGTGAACTACGTGATTGAACGAAAAAAGTAATTTTTTTAAATTTTAAATTATTGATATTCAGTCAGTTTTTAAATTTATTGTAATTATTTTCATACCTCAGGCAACCATTTTCGAATTTCCTGCGTCTCTATATATGAAAGCAGCTTGATAAAGTGCAAATTAAAATTCAGGCTTACTAAATAACAGGTTTTGTGAAAGTCATTACATTCTTCAATAACGAAAAACAGCTTATCAAAAAAGCGGCAAATGGGCATCGCGAGGCTCAGCGAAGATTGTATGAAATTCACGCGCCTAAAATGCTCAGTGTCTGCAGAAGGTATTTAAGTGATATCATGCAGGCCGAAGAAGCGATGTGCAACGGCTTTTTGAAGGTTTTTCAGAACCTGCATACATTTAGGGATGAAGGTAGCTTTGAGGGTTGGATAAGACGTACTATGGTCAATGAGTCTATTTCATATCTGCGCAAGGTTCAGAAAATGAAGTTTACAGACTACGATCAGGAATGTGACGATGTGACGTACAGTCCACAGGATAGCAATCTGGAAGTTGAAGAGATTCAGGCGTTGATTGATGCATTGCCCGAAGGTTATCGTGTCGTTTTTGTGATGTACGCGGTAGAAGGTTATAAGCACCAGGAAATCGCAGAAAAACTGAATATTTCAGAGAACACTTCAAAAAGTCAGTTATTTAAAGCCCGCAAGCTGCTTCAGCAAAAATTGAAAGAATTTAATACCTACAGCTATGGCACCGGTAAAATTTGAAGAAAATATTAGAGAAAAACTGGAGCAGCGCGAACTTAAACCTTCGGCTTCAGCCTGGGAACGCATTGAGCAGCGTTTAGATACTTCCGCAAAGCGGAAAACTAAAAAGGGATACGCGGTTTGGTTAGTAGCTGCAGGATTTATCGGGATTTTAATTCTGGCCGGAAAGTTTCTTTTTATAAATCCTGAAATAAACCAAAACCCGGTTGTGGCAGCTCCACCTGAAGAACCGGTAGAGCAAAACAAGCTACAACAAGAACTTTTTCAACCGCAAACAGAACAGCTTTTACCTCAGGAGCATGTGGTTTCAGAAGAAAAGACAGTAGTTGAAAATCAGAATCCTGCAGCAGAAAAGACTTTTAAAGAGTTTGATCAAAATACGAATAAAGCGTTGGCAGAAACTAAACCGCTTGAAGAGCCGGTTCAGCAACAAGTAGATGCTGAAGTTGAAAAGCTTTTAAACAATATCACAGAGCAGCAAAATGCAGGTGTAGCCTATACAGATGCCGAAATCGACAAATTACTGCGTGATGCACAACGCGATATTATTTCGGAACAAATACTTGGCAGTGACCGCAATGCGGTAAGTGCAGAAGCCTTGCTTTACGAGGTCGAAGAAGAACTCGACCCATCTTTTAAGGACCGCGTTTTTGAAGCGCTTAAAGAAGGCTTTCTTAAAGCGCGAGAGGCTGTGGCTTCGCGCAACGATTAACATACATTCATTCATCAATCTTTGGGAAACTGCTCTCCGCCCTTTCGGCGGAGGGAGGTGACCTGAAACTAAACTAAACATTATGAGAACTTTAATTTTACTATGTATCGCAGTTTTGGGATTTGCGACCCCAAAAATTCAGGCTCAGAGCGAGACCAGATCAGAAACTATTGAGCAATTAAATGCCCAGAAAGAGCAGGTAGTTATTGATGAGAAGCAGGCGCTGAAAATTGAAGTGCTTGCCATCAACAAACGCTTTGAAAATGGGGAAATCAGCAAAGAAGAGGCTGATCTTTTGAAGAAAGAAGCGGCGACCAAACACGCCCGAAACATCGAAGACAAGCTTGCGATTATTGAAAGCAAAATCGACTTGCTGGAGCGCAACGAAGATTCTATCGAAGACGATTCAGTTTTTGGAATTTTTATTGGAAAAGAAAAATTAAAATTGGGCAGTGACAAGGAAGAAGTTGTTTATGATCGTCGTACCACCTCAGACCTCGTATTAGGTATTGGTTTCAACAATGCCCTTAGTGATGGTCGTTCGCTTAACGATTCACCTTATAAAATAGGAGGGAGTCGGTTTTTTGAACTTGGTATTGCCTGGAAAACCCGGGTGTTTGATAACACCAATTTTCTTAGATTGAAATACGGTTTCAGCTTTATGTTTAACGGTCTTAAGCTAGACAATAATCAGTATTTTGTAGAAGATGGCGAGCAGACTGTTTTAGAAACGTATCCTATAAATCTTGATAAGTCAAAATTCAGAATGGATCATCTGGTGTTTCCGGTACATTTTGAAATAGGACCTTCAACTAAACGCACTGGTGACAATTACATCAGGTATTCTACAAAAGACCAGTTTAAACTAGGTTTGGGTGGATATGCTGGTTTCAATTTACTGACCATCCAAAAGTTGAAGTATGAGGAAAACGGCGATGAGCGTAAAGATAAATTCAAGCAGAATTTTAATACCAATAATTTTATTTATGGTATCAGTGGCTACCTGGCTTTTGGTGATACCGCCCTATATGTCAAGTACGATCTCAACCCTATCTTTAAAGATAATCCTATTGAAGAGCGTAACTTCTCGGTAGGTTTGCGATTTGATATGGATTAGTGCTTTCAGCATAGTCAAAGCCCGCAAGCGCAATCAATAAAGCCCTGATAACTTCTTTTGAAGTTACCAGGGCTTTAATCTTTAAAATACAGTGAACTCTAAAGCTTCAATACGTTAAAACCGCCTTACCTTCTTGGCAAATCACACTGGTAGGTTCAACTGTTATAGCACAGTCACTGGCAATCCCCCATTTTTGGTTATAGATAGTTTGAGCTTCTATATGCTCTTCAATTTTTCGGAATAAGAGATCGGTATCAATATCTTTCGGGTAGGCAATAAAGCCGGTATATCCTCCGCAGACCTTATTACCGATGCCTGTAAAATCCCATTCCGCAGCATCTGAGCAATCTTTGCTACTTGCTAAAAGTTCAATTTCTAAAAGCAGTTCATTTAGAGATGCGAGATCTTGCTGCTGTGTTGATTCCTCTTCAGGATCACAAGAAGTCATCAAGCCTGCAAAAACGCCTATCGCAATAACTAGTAGTGTTCTCATAATGTGGTTTATAAGTTAGATGCCGGTTTAAGTAATTGGTTGCGTGATGTTTGAAAATAATTTTTCAGCCGTGTTTCAAATCGTTCAGGAGTTTTTATTGTAGTAAATTTGCATCCCTGTTTTATCTTTAGCAGAAAGCAAACTCCAATTTACGATTAACCGAAAAATTAACTACGCTTTTGATTTCAAAGACTACCATAGATAACGTGTTTGAGACCGCCCGTGTAGAGGAGGTAATTGGTGATTTTGTACAGTTAAAAAAATCGGGTTCCAATTTCAAGGGTTTAAGTCCGTTTTCTGACGAGCGAACACCCAGTTTTATGGTATCTCCCGTAAAGCAAATCTGGAAAGATTTCTCCAGTGGTAAAGGAGGTAATGCAGTCGCATTCTTAATGGAGCACGAGCATTTCACCTACCCTGAAGCTATAAAATACCTGGCCAAAAAATACAATATTGAAATCGAGGAAACCGAGCAGACCGATGAGCAAAAAGAACTCGCCGGCGAACGGGAGAGTATGTATGTGGTGTCTGAGTTTGCCCGCGACTGGTTTCACAGAACCTTACTAAAAACGGAACAAGGTAAGGCAATAGGACTGACTTATTTTAAGGAGCGCGGTTTTACTGATGAGACCATTGCAAAATTTCAACTCGGCTATTCACCAGATCAATGGGAAGCATTCACCAGTGAAGCTTTGCGCAAAGGCTATAAACTGGAATTTCTAGAAAAAACAGGGCTCAGCATTGTAAAAGAGGAAAAGCAATTTGATCGCTTTAAAGGCCGCGTAATGTTCCCGATACATTCGCTTAGCGGAAGGGTTTTGGGTTTTGGAGGTCGTATTTTGGGTAATGATAAAAAGGCAGCAAAATACCTCAACAGCCCGGAAAGCGAAATATACCACAAGTCTAAGGTGCTGTATGGGATATATTACGCCAAGCAGGCTATTGCCAAAGAAGATAATTGCTATCTAGTAGAAGGTTATACCGATGTAATTCAAATGTATCAGCTGGGTATTGAGAACGTGGTGTCTTCTTCAGGAACTGCCCTAACACCTGAGCAAATACGGCTCATCAATCGTCTGACGCCAAATATCACTGTGCTTTTTGATGGGGATGCAGCCGGTCAGCGCGCCTCGCTTAGGGGAATTGATCTTATACTGGAACAGGGAATGAACGTGAAGGTATGCAGCTTCCCGGAAGGAGAGGATCCGGATAGCTTTTCGCGTAAGCATATCTTAACCGAAGTCGAAGATTTTCTCAAAGAAAACGCGAAAGATTTCATCCAGTATAAGGCTTCTTTGCTTGTTGAAGAAGCAGCGGGAGACCCTATAAAGAAAGCCGGACTCGTTCGGGATATGGTTGAAAGTATCTCTAAAATTCCTGATGTAATCAAGCGCGAAATCTACGTTCAGGAATGCGCCCGTATTATGGATATCAATGAGGCGGTACTTTTTAATACGTTGGCTCAGATGCGTAATGCTGGCAAAAAGGAGGAAGCTAGAGCGCAGGCAAAGCCTAATAAAGGTGAAATGCAGGTGGTGCAAAAAGACCAAAAGGTCGAAAAAATTGATCGTCAGTTTGTCTTAGAGCGTAAGCTTATAGAGCTTTTATTGCTTTACGGAAATCGAAAGGTTTCATTTGAAGATGTAATTGTAAATGAGACCGAAGACGGCGATTTGATTGAAGAACCCATTGTGCTTGATCTGGATGTTTATGAAAAGATTTATCTTGATCTTCAGGAAGATGAGACTGAATTTGCTAACGAACGATTTCGGGTGCTTTATAAGAAGATTATAGATGCTTTGATGCAACAGCAGGAAAGCTTTAAAATAGATCAGTTTATAAACAACGTTGAGCCCGAAGAAGGAGCACTCATTTCTGACATTATTTTGGAAGAAGAAAAATACAGCTTGCACCGCTGGGATTCACAGGAAATTTATGTCAAGCTTAAGGCACATAGTATTCCTCAGATGGTTTCGCAGACCATCTTATACCTGCGCCGTTTTTACATCACCCGCAAAATCGAAGAACTCGCCGAATCTATTAAGGAGCAGAACGAATCTGTACGTGATGTATTGGTGGAAATTAAAGATTACCAGGAACTCAATAAGTTAATAGCCCAGCGCCTTAACCGGGTAATTTAAAGGTCTGAAGTTTGCAATAAGCGCGCTTGCTGAATAAGCTCTGCCAGACTGCTCGCATCAAGTTTCTTAAGCAAGCGGGTTTTATAAGTGCTCACAGTTTTTTCGTTTATGTCTAGGGTTTCAGCAATGTCTTTATTGCGCTTTCCTGCTGAAAGCATGTTGAGTACTTCGGTTTCCCGGGTTGAAAGTTTCTTATACCGGTAAGCCAACGAATTATTTTTAGAAGGATCCGTATTTGATAACATCTCAACCAGAGAGTTGTTGAGGTAAATCCCCCCACGGGCCACCTGTATCAATGCTTTAAGTATCACTTCAGAAGCTGCAGTCTTACATACATAACCCATCGCACCAGCCTTGATGGCGCTTAAAGCATACATTTCTTCAGGATGTATACTGAGAACCATAATCTTGATTCCCGGGAAAAGTTTGCGCAATTCTTTAATAGCCGAAAGGCCCTGTAGGTTAGGCATATCGATTTCCATAACAACGAGGTCAGGCACCTGCTCTTCCAGAGATGGGATGAGGTCTTTACCTTCAACGATAGTGTCAATGATCTCGTGAGGAGTTTCTTTTAATATATGTGAAAGACCATCAATTATTATAGGATGATGATCTGCTATAGTAAGTGTAATCATAGGGACTTCTGGATAGGTCTGTCCTCAAAAATAGGATGTAGATACTAATATACAAATGCTTTTCGCTGTAAGAATAAATTTACAGGTTAAACGTCATTATTCCTTCAAATTCTCCGGAATAATGCAAACGGGAATAGGTTCCATTTTATGTTTATTGGCTGTGTTGAAGCGCTTGTAAATCTCATAAACCTTTCGTTTATGGCCCTCAAAGTCGGCTGCAGTCTTACCTTTTTCATCCTGAAGCATAGCCCATTCCAAATCATCGTAACTGGCACCTATTTGATCTTCATCACTTCGGTCATCGCCCCAAAGTCCATCTGTAGGTTTTGCCTGTTGTATACTTTCGGGCACACCAAGTGCTGCTGCAAGTTTGTAAACTTCACTTTTCATCAAATCAGCGATAGGACTCAGATCTACACCACCGTCGCCATATTTGGTATAAAAGCCCACTCCAAAATCTTCTACCTTATTACCGGTTCCGGCAACGAGGTACTTGTGTAAACCTGCAAAATAATACAGGGTACTCATACGCAGACGTGCACGGGTATTTGCTAGCGAAAGAAATAAATCATCGCTCTCAGGCGCCATAGGAAGCGCAGATTTAAGGGTCTCAAAGGTATCTGTTAGGTTTACACGTACATCTGAAACATTGGCAAAGCGTTGTTTAAGTTGGGTTATATGTTCCTGAGCCCGGGTGACGTGACTAGGAGGCTGGTGTATGGGCATTTCTACACACAAAACACGCAGACCGGTTTTTGCACAAAGACTTGATGTGGTTGCACTGTCAATACCCCCACTGATACCTACAACAAAACCACTAATATTTGCGTTTGTGGCATAGGTTTTTAACCAATCTACTATGTGATCGATGACTTTTTCGGTTTGCATAAGTAACAGGATTTGTGATTTGTAAATAGTACCTTTGCGGCGCAATTTTTATGAGTGTGAATTTACTAAAATTAAAACGGTTAAACGGGCTGATGACCTCCGGACACGGTGTATTTAGCATTTTTTTAATGCTATTGGTGGTATTTTTCACAAGTTGTAAAAATGAGGTGAAAATACCCGATGAAATTTCAGAAATCCCTGTTTCTCTAAACGTAAAACGTTTTGACAGGCAGTTTGCTAAAGCAGATTCAGCTTCGCTGCCGGCTTTGATTGAGGAGTTTCCTTACCTTTTTCCGGGAGATTATCCGCAGCGTTTTTGGCAGGAAAAATTGCAGGATACCATTCAGCTTGAGCTCAATACCGAAGTAGAGAAGGCTTTTCCGGATTTTCAGGAAGAGGTCGCTGCGCTTGACGACTTATTTAAACATATAAAATACTATTATCCCAAAACCCCATTACCCGAGGTGGTGACTGTGACCTCAGATGTTTCGTTTCGCAGACCTGTTATTTTAACTGATAGTCTGCTAATCATAGGTCTCGATAATTATTTGGGCCCCGAGCATCATTTTTATACCGGGATTCAGCGTTATTACGCTCAGAACTTCAGAAAAGAGCAGATTGACGTTGATGTTGCAGATGTTTTTGTGACTAAATGGGTGAAGCGCGCCGGCAATCGGCGGTTTATTGATGAGATGATTTATCACGGTAAGCGTCTGTATATGATGGAGCAGCTATTGACACTTAAAGGCAAGAATGAAATTATAGACTATACACCTGAGCAATACGAGTGGGCGATGGCCAACGAGACAGATATCTGGACATACTTTGTAGAAAATAAATTGTTGTTTGATACAGATAGTAAATTATTGAGTCGATTTATCAATCCCGCTCCGTTTTCTAAATTCTATCTGGAATTTGATAACGACAGTCCGCCACGACTGGGTCGCTACATCGGCTGGCAGATCGTGAAGTCTTATATGGAGCGTAATAATGTACCCTTACAGATGTTGCCGGGTAAGACGAACGACGAAATTTTCAAAGAAGCAAATTACAAACCCCGAAGATAAATTATACCTGCCTGCAGGTCTAATCTATTAGAATACTAAAAATAAAAAGATGAAAACCGAAATAAAACTTAGCGTAGAACTAGACTCAAACCGCGTACCTGAAAAAATTAGCTGGGACGCACCTGATGGTGGTGTTAAAAATGAGGCGGCAAAGGCTTTAATGCTTGCCTTGTGGGACCACAAAAAGCAGGAAGCAGCGCGCATTGATTTGTGGACTAAAGATATGCCGGTAGATGAAATGAAAGTATTTTTTCACCAGACACTCGTGAGTATGGCGCAAACTTTTAAAAGAGCTACAGATGATGAGAAGATGGCCGCAACGATGATGGATTTTTGCGATTATTTTGCCGAGAAATTGGAGCTAAAAAAATAGCGCTTTTGAAGCTGATTTTTATTTATAACGCAAATTCAGGAAAGCGCAATGCCTATCTGGATAGTCTGCATAAAGTTATAAGCCCAAAAACCTATCCCTGCAGTTTATGCGATATCACGTATGGGGTGTTTAAAATTCGTCCGGAATGGAAGGCCTTTAGAGAATCAAGTAATCTGGATATGCAATTCTACCATATTGATGAATTTAATGATGCGTACCCCGATTCTAAAGATATATTCCAATATCCAATAGTTTTAAAAGAAGAAGCTACGGGACTTGCAGAATTTATCTCTAAAAAGGAATTAGATGCTTTAAAAGACGATAGGGAGTTGATTGACTTGATACAGGATAAAGTCAATCAATCACAAGCTGCTCATTGATTTGCTCAATGTAACTTACAATCTCTTCTTTGCCGGTATTGTTAGTAGCGCTACTTACAAAGTAATTGGGCATTTCGGCCCAGGCGCCGGCCAGTAACTCCTGTTTATAATTTTCAATATTGCGCTCCAGAGCTTTGGGCTTCAGTTTGTCAGCTTTGGTAAAAATAATAGAAAACGGGATTTGCTTTTCGCCCAGATACTCCATAAATTCCTTATCAATAGTCTGAGGTTCATGACGGCAATCAATTAATACAAAGGCCGAAACCAGCTGCTCCCGTTCCTCAAAATACTGAGTGATAAACTTCTGAAACTCTTTTTTTACTTTTTTAGAAACCCGGGCATAACCATATCCCGGCAAATCAACCAGATACCAGGATTGATTGATGATAAAATGGTTGATGAGCTGTGTTTTCCCGGGTCTGCCTGAAGTTTTGGCCAGATTTTTACGATCGGTTAGCATGTTAATCAGGCTAGACTTTCCTACGTTTGACCGTCCTATAAAAGCATACTCCGGTAATTTATTTTTTGGGCACTTAGCAACGTTAGAATTACTTACCAGAAATTCAGCGGTTTTAATAGACATAACAGCTTGATTTTAGAAGTTTCGTTTGTTTAGCCACTCGGCTAAAATACTGTTGAATTCTTCAGGGCGTTCCATCATTGCAGCGTGACCACACTTGTCAATCCAGTACAAATCAGAGTCAGGTAGTAATTTGTTGAAGTCTTCTGCAACTTCGGGAGGGGTGACATTGTCATTGCGCCCCCAGATGATGCAGGTAGGTGTTTTCATGTGCGGTAAATCCTGAGCCATATTATGGCGTATCGCGCTCTTGGCAATGGCCAGGGTCTTGATGAGTTTATTGCGGTCATTTACTGTTTCATAAACTTCATCCACAATTTCTTTGGTTGCTACTGCGGGGTCGTAAAATACATCTTCTGCCTTTTTTTTGATGTACTCATAATCTCCACGTTTCGGGTAGCTTTCGCCCATAGCGCTCTCATAAAGTCCGGAACTTCCAGTTATAATAAGCGCCTGCATCACATCAGGATACAGCTTCGTGTGGTATAAACCAATATGCCCACCCAGAGAATTCCCTAACAAAATCACTTTATCAAATTTCTTGAGCTTGATAAAATCATTAAGGTACTTGGCAAAAGTTTTTACTCCGGTTTTAATTAAAGGCATGGTATAAAGAGGCAGTTCTGGGATGACAACTTTATATCCATTTTCAGAGAAATATTCGGTTACCGCGTCAAAATTGCTCAAACCACCCATTAGCCCGTGAAGAACTACGATTGGGGTACCTTCGCCGGCTTCGATGTAGGTGAATTTCCCCTCTTTTTTTAATTGGTGCTTCATAATTGGTGGCAAGACGCTTTGAGACAAATATAGACATTTAGCCCAAAAACAAAATCGAAAATTGCAAAGGCATTTAGGAAGCCTCTTCGGTTTAGTGAACAACTGGTTTGAAGACAAGCTTCTAGGCCTTCAATTTAGATTAAAAAAATAAACAAGTGGAGCAATTTATCAACAAAGTGGTATAAAGTGGGAAAATGTGGTAATAAATTCTATATATTTGAAGTTATAATACCTAAAACCTACTGTATTCGTGCTCAGCCTGATAGGGACATACGAGTGTAAAGTTGACACCAAAGGAAGGCTCATGATGCCGGCTGCCTTAAAAAAACAGCTTGCAAAAGAGTTGCAGGAGGGGTTTGTGGTAAAACGATCGGTTTTTAATTCATGCCTTGAGTTATGGCCTATGTCAGAATGGGAGGTGATGATGCAAAAGTTAAATGGTCTCAATCGTTTTGTAAAGAAAAACGTTGAGTTTATTCGCCGGTTTACTGCTGGGGTGAAGATGGTTGAGGCCGATGCTTCCGGAAGGTTGTTGATCCCAAAAGACTTGATCACCTTTGCGGCAATAAGCAAGGATATTGTGTTGACCTCAGGAGGAAACATAATTGAAATATGGGATTTAGTAGCCTACGAGACTGCAGTGAGTAATGAAGATGGAGATTTTGCTTCCCTGGCAGAAGAGGTAATGGGTGATCAAAACAGCATACCAGATGGACTATCATGATCCCGTACTGCTGCACGAGAGTGTAGACGGTTTAGCTATTAAGCCCGGTGGGATCTATGTAGATGTCACTTTTGGTGGTGGTGGCCATTCGAGGGAAATCTTGAAGCGCTTGGATGCTTCGGGCAAATTGTTTGCTTTTGATCAGGATCAGGATGCTTTGGCAAATGTGATTGATGACGAGCGGTTTACGCTAATTCCCGAAAACTTTCGCTTTGCGAAACGCTTTTTAAGGTTTTATGGAGCTGCAAAGGTAGATGGTATTTTGGGGGATTTTGGCGTTTCGTCGCATCAGTTTAATGTGGCAGAACGTGGATTTTCAACCCGTTTTGATGCGAAGTTAGATATGCGTATGAATCAGCAGTCCAGGCTTTCTGCGCATCAGGTGGTTAATGAATATGAAGAGGCTGAGTTGAGCAGAGTACTGTTGAAGTATGGAGAGTTGCGCAATGCGCCTAAAATTGCTCGAACACTGGTGTCTGTGCGTAAAGATGAAAGCATTGATACCACCGAAGATTTAAAAGAAGCGCTACACGGATTTTTGCCGCGTGGCCGAGAACATAAAATACTGGCTCAGATTTATCAGGCGATTCGCATTGAGGTAAATCAGGAGCTTGAAGTTTTGAAAGAGTTTTTACAGCAAACTGAAGATTTGCTCAAGCCTGGAGGGAGGCTTAGTCTCATCTCGTATCACTCTCTTGAAGACCGGCTGGTAAAGCGCTACATACGCAACGGCTTGTTTGAGGGAGAGCCAGAGAAAGACATGTTTGGAAACTTTAGCGTCCCGTTTAAAAAAGTAGGCGGACTCATTGTTCCGTCAAGAGAAGAAATAAAAAAGAATAACCGTGCGCGCAGTGCCAAGCTGCGTGTGGCAGAAAAGATTTAACAGGAATTGAAAGAAGGTATTTATAACATACTTAAAGGTAAGTTTCTTTTTAGCGATGACGCTATGAAGAACTGGCGCATGATTCTGTTTCTGTCATTTCTGGCGATTGTGATGATTGGCAGCTCACACCGGGCAGATAAGAAGGTGCATTACATCGCGCAACTCAATGCAGAAGTTAAAGAATTACACAGCGAGTTTGTAGATACTCGGCTTGAGGCACGCCGGCTTAAAATGGAAAGTGTCGTCACCAGAAAAGTAGAAAAATTGGGTCTGGCACCATGTTTAACGCCGCCCAAAAAGATAAAAGTAGTAGAAACCCCGTAAGTTCAGCATGGCAACCAGTGAAAAGAACATATTGAACCGGATGTATTTAGTGGCAGGAGGTATGTTTCTCTTCGCCCTGCTTGTCGCGTTTAAACTATGCAATATTCAGCTGGCTGAAGGGGATAAATACAAGGCTCTTGCCGAGGCACGTACCGAGCGTATGTTTACCATACCCGCAAACCGCGGCAACCTGTATGCAGGTGATGGTAGTTTGCTGGCTACTTCGGTACCCAAGTATACCATTCGCTTTGATGCCCTGGCTCCCAAAGAAGAAGATTTTGAAGAAAACGTTCAGGCGTTGGCGCAGGGACTTTCAGACCAATTGGGTAAGCCTGCTTCGCATTATGTAAGCGAATTACGTCGTGCACGCGAACACAAAAACCGCTATTTATTACTGGCTCGTAATCTGGGATATTCAAAATATCTCGCGATTAAAAAGCTTCCACTTTTCAATAAAGGTCCCTATAAAGGAGGAATCATTACAGAACAGCGTACCGTACGCGAGCATCCGCTTGAGAAAATTGCCGAACGTACCATTGGGTACGATCGCCTTACCGAGTATGGCCGCTACAGTGAGGCGGGTCTTGAAGGAGCTTACGGTCCTTATTTACGCGGAAAGGAAGGACGTAGGCTGAAGCAGCGTATTGCAAAAGGTCAATGGAAGCCGCTTGGTGACGACAATATCGTAGAGCCGCAGGATGGCTATGACGTGATTTCAACTATTAATGTAAACATTCAGGATATAGCGCATCATGCACTTTTAGCTTCGCTGGAAAAATTTGAGGCAGATCACGGCTGTGTGGTGGTGATGGAAACCAAAACAGGTGAGGTCAAAGCCATTTCTAATCTGGGTCGTACTGAAGATGGAAACTATTATGAAGACCGAAACTACGCGGTTTATGAGTCGGCTGAACCGGGTTCAACCTTTAAGCTGATGGCTATGGTAGCTGCTCTTGAAGATCGCGTGATTGACAGCAGCGATGTAGTAGATACCGAAAACGGTCGCGTGCGTTTCTACAATCGTACGGTTTATGACTCACATTGGGGAGGTTATGGTAAGATCTCGGCAGCCCGGGCTTTTGAGCTTTCTTCCAATACGGCTTTCGCCAAAATGATCAATGAAAATTATAAGGATGATCCCAAGCGCTTTTTAAAGCGACTGTACAATATGGGGCTTAACGATAAACTTGGATTGGAAATCAAAGGTGAAGGAACCCCGCGTTTTCCGTATCCCGGCGATAAGAACTGGTATGGTACAACCCTTCCGTGGATGGCTTTTGGTTATGGAGTCTCGCTTACGCCTTTACAAACGCTGACCTTCTATAACGCCATTGCAAACAATGGGGAAATGGTAAAACCCAGGTTTATCAAAGAGATTAAAAAGTGGGATGTTTCCGTAGAAAAATTTGAGAAAGAAGTGATCAATCCGGCGATTTGCTCGCAGACCACGATTGACAAAGTAAAAGACATGATGCTGCATGTGGTAGAGCGCGGTACGGCACAAAATATTTATTCAAAAGAATTTTCTATGGCGGGTAAGACCGGAACCTGCCAAACCGAATACTGGAAAGAAGAAGGCAAATACATTGCCTCTTTTGCGGGCTATTTTCCGGCAGAGAACCCGGAGTATTCGTGTATAGTGGTCATTCATAAACCTAATAAAAAATTAGGTTATTACGGAAACGTAGTTGCCGCTCCGGTGTTTAGAAAGATTGCTCAAAAGATTTATAGTGATACGCCTTTGGTTGATGAGGTTCAACTGGCTTCAGCAAATGTGCCACAGGTTGATCAGGATTTTGAAACCTATTATAAAAAAGCTCAAAAGGCTGATGTTACCATGCCTAATGTAAAAGGTATGCCGGCTATGGATGCCGTTGCGCTTCTGGAAAATTTAGGGCTTAAGGTAGAATTTAACGGAATTGGTAAGGTTAAAAACCAATCTCTCCAGGCCGGAAAAAAAATAGCTAAGAATCAAAAAGTAGTTCTCGAACTGTCGTGATTGTATTAAAGGACATATTATTTAAAGTGACCTTAGAGTCAGTAACCGGTAACCCCGGAGTGCCTGTAAATGCCATTCATTTTGATTCCCGTAAAGTAGGTCTTAATGATGTATTTGTTGCGCTGCGCGGAACTCAAAGCGATGGTCACGCCTTTATCAAAAAAGCAGTTGATCAGGGCGCAATCGCGGTTATTTGTGAGGAACTTCCAGATGATTTTGTGAACGGGGTAACCTATGTGCAAACTTCAGATACAGCACAGGCATTAGCTATAATGGCTTCCAACTACTATGGGAATCCTTCGGCTAACCTAAAGCTAGTGGGAATCACCGGTACTAACGGCAAAACTACAATTGCTACATTACTTAATCAGTTGTTTACCAAAGCCGGTTTTAAAACCGGTTTGCTTTCAACAGTGAAAGTTTTGGTGGCAGAACACGAGTATCCTGCGACCCACACTACGCCAGACTCGCTTACGATAAATAAGTATCTGGCTGAGATGAATGAAGCAGGTGTTGAGTATTGCTTTATGGAAGTAAGTTCTCACGGTATTCATCAAAAACGTACGGAAGGGCTGCATTTTACCGGCGGGATTTTTACCAATCTTACACATGATCACCTGGATTACCACGCGAGCTTCGCTGAGTATCGTGATGTCAAGAAATCTTTTTTTGACAATCTTACTAAAACCGCATTTGCACTTTCAAATATAGATGATCGCAATGGGCAGGTGATGTTGCAAAACACAAGAGCGAAGAAAGTTACTTATGCGCTCAAGTCCTTTGCAGATTACAGAGCGCAGATTTTAGAAAATCAATTGAGTGGTTTACTGCTCAAAATAAACGATCAGGAAGTTTGGGTAAAATTGATAGGCTCGTTTAATGCGTACAATGTTTTAGCAATTTATGCCGCTGCAGAGTTACTCGGCTTAACACAGCTTGAAGCCCTTCAGTATTTGTCTGAGCTTACCAGTGTAAGCGGGCGCTTTCAGTATTTGATTTCGCCTAAAAAAATCACCGCTATAGTTGATTATGCCCATACGCCTGATGCGCTTAAGAATGTCCTCGAGACCATCAATGACATCCGTACCAAAAACGAAAAGCTTATTACCGTTGTAGGTTGTGGAGGAGATCGTGATCGCACCAAACGTCCTAAAATGGGTAAGATCGCTGCAGCCCTGAGTACTCAGGTCATTTTTACAAGTGATAACCCACGTACCGAAAATCCTGAAGCCATTATTGAAGAGATTGAAAAAGGCGTAGAGCCGGTTGATTACAAAAAAACCCTGTCAATAACCTCTCGGAAGCAGGCGATTAAAACGGCGTGCCAAATGGCTCAAGAAAATGATATCATCCTGATTGCCGGGAAAGGTCATGAGACCTATCAGGAAATCAACGGAGAACGAACCGACTTTGATGATTTCAAAATTGTAAATGAATTACTAACCCAACTGAATAAATAACCTAAAACCAAAACGTAACCAATACCAACCAGATGCTGTTTTACCTTTTTGATTATTTAGAGCGCACATACAACTTCCCGGGAGCGAGTCTTTTTGGCTTTATCACCTTTAGGGCGGCTGTGGCGATCATTATGTCGCTGGCAATCTCAACGATTTGGGGTAAGCGCATCATTTTATACCTGCAGAAAAAGCAATTGGGTGAATCGATACGTGACTTGGGTCTTGAAGGTCAGGTTGAGAAGGCTGGTACGCCAACTATGGGAGGAGTGATCATCATTTTGGCAACCTTGGTTCCGGTGTTTTTGTTGGCAAAACTTGAAAATATTTATGTTATCCTGCTCATCATCACAACCTTGTGGATGGGAGCCATTGGTTTTATGGATGATTTCCTGAAAATCAGGAAGAAAAACAAAGAAGGTTTGCAGGGTAAGTTTAAAATTTTCGGGCAGGTAGGCCTTGGGATTATTGTGGGTGCAACGATGTTTTTTCATCCGGGAATAACCGTTAAAGAAGAAAATCCGGGATCAGATACCCTTACTGAAGCTGTCGAGACACAAGAAAGGCAAGTTGCAGAGGAAGAGAAAGCGCTGACGACCACGATCCCATTTGTAAAAGATAATGAGGTAGACTACAGTATCCTGGTAAGCTGGCTGGGCGATGATTATGTGCAATATGCCTGGTTACTCTTTATACCCATCGTGATTTTTATTGTGACCGCGGTATCAAATGGCGCAAATCTGACGGATGGTATTGATGGGCTGGCGGCCGGTTCTTCGGCAATTATCGTATTAACGCTGGGCATATTTGCCTGGGTATCAGGTAATATCATTTTCAGTGATTATCTCGATGTGATGTACATCCCCCGATCTGGCGAAATGGTAATATTTATAACCGCTTTTGTGGGAGCGCTCATCGGGTTCCTATGGTACAATACCTATCCCGCACAGGTATTTATGGGTGATACCGGTAGCTTAACTATAGGCGGAATCATAGCGGTAATCGCAATTGCCATTCGTAAAGAATTACTCATTCCTCTTTTATGCGGAATCTTTTTTATGGAAACCCTATCAGTAATGCTTCAGGTAAGCTGGTTCAAGTATACCAAAAGTAAAACGGGTGAAGGGCGACGCATTTTTTTAATGTCTCCGCTGCATCATCATTATCAGAAAAAGGGAATTCATGAAAGTAAAATTGTAACCCGCTTTTGGATCATAGGCATTTTGCTGGCGATTATCACTATTGTAACACTCAAAGTGAGATAGATGAAACGTTTGGTGATACTGGGAGGTGGAGAGAGTGGTGTAGGAACCGCGATTTTAGGTAAAAAACAAGGGTATAAGGTTTTTGTTTCCGATTACGGAACGATCAAAACCAAATACCGGGACGTTCTTAAAAATTATGAGATTGAATGGGAAGATGGCGGTCATACCGAAGCCAAAATCTTAAATGCAGACCTGATAATGAAAAGCCCGGGAATTCCAGATAAAGCAACACTTATTCAGAAGTTGGTTGCTGCAGGAATTCCGGTGATATCAGAGATTGAGTTTGCCTCCAGGTATACCAATGCAACATTGGTAGGAATCACCGGTAGCAATGGTAAAACCACCACGACATTGATGATGGCTCAGATTCTGAAACAAGCCGGATTTAAAAGTGTAGCGGCAGGAAACATTGGGGACAGCTTTGCACGTTGGGTAGCTCTGGACGATCAGGACTATTATGCGTTGGAGATCAGTAGTTTTCAGTTGGACGGGATTGTAGATTTTGCACCGCATATTGCGATTTTGACCAACATCACTCCAGATCATTTAGATCGGTACGAGTACAAATTTGAAAATTACATCCGGTCTAAATTTCGCATAGCGGAAAATCAAACCGAGAACGATTACCTCATTTACGACGCAGACGATGAGGTGATTGCAGATTGGCTTGAGAAGCATCGGGTAAAGGCCAAATTGATGCCCTTTTCAATCACAAAACAAGTAAAACAAGGAGCATTTTATGCTCAGGACGAAATAACAATTATAACTGACGATACAAGCATGACGATGTCAACAAAAACAATGGCGATTAAAGGCCAGCACAACACCAAAAACGCAATGGCAGCAGCTACTGCGGCAAAACTTTTAAGCATTCGTAAAGCGACCATCAGGGAATCATTAGAAGGATTTCAGGGTGCGGAGCACCGTCTGGAGCACGTGCTTAAAATAAATCATGTATCGTATATCAACGATTCTAAAGCCACTAACGTAAATGCTACTTTTTATGCTTTAGACAGTATGAGCTCACCCACAGTATGGATTGTAGGGGGTGTTGACAAGGGTAATGATTATAAAGATTTGTTTCCGTTAGTTAATGAAAAAGTGAAGGCGATCATTTGCCTTGGGAAAGATAACAGCAAATTGTTACAGGCTTTTGGCAATATGGTAGAGACTATCGTAGAAACCCAATTTATGTCTGAAGCGGTAAAAATTGCTTATAAACTAAGCGAAAAAGGAGATTCTGTTTTGTTATCGCCTGCTTGTGCGAGTTTCGACCTTTTTGAAAACTATGAAGATCGCGGCCGTCAGTTTAAAGAAGCTGTTAGGAATTTATAAAATCTGAAATACGAAATATTTTAAAGAACAAAGAACAAAGAACAAAGAACAAAGAACAAAACCAAAACGTGAGCAGTACTAAAAACATATTTTCAACCCTTAAGGGCGATCGGGCGATCTGGGCGATAACCGCCTTTTTAGCTTTATTTTCCTTTTTGCCGGTATTTAGTGCGAGCAGTAACCTGGCTTACCTCTACGGCAATGGGGATACATTTCCGTTTTTGGTGAAACATTTTATGCATCTCGTTTTGGGCTTTGCCATTATTTATGGGGTACATAAAGTACCTGCTCATTACTTTAAAGGGTTATCAATAATAGGGATTCCCATTGTGTTACTGCTGTTATTGATCACGCTTATTCAGGGAACGACCATAGATGGCGCTAATGCCAGCCGATGGATTAAAATACCTTTTGTAGGGATTACGTTTCAGACTTCTACATTGGCTTCAGTGGTTTTGATGATTTATATAGCACGCTACCTGTCACGTATTAAAGACAAAACCATCACGTTTAAAGAAAGTATTTTACCTCTTTGGGTACCGGTGGCTTTGGTTGTGGGACTCATTTTACCGGCAAACTTTTCGACCGCTGCGATCATTTTTGCGATGGTGTTGACGCTGGTTTTTATGGGCGGTTATCCCTTAAAATATTTGGGAGTCATAGTGGCAGCAGGCTTGCTTACGCTCACGCTGTTTATTCTCACTGCAAAAGCATTTCCCGGCGTGTTTCCTAACCGGGTAGATACCTGGATGAGCCGGATTGAAAATTTTACCGGAGAAGAAGATGGAGAAGGGGATTATCAGATTGAGCGTGCAAAAATAGCAATCGCTACAGGCGGACTTGTGGGCGTGGGACCCGGTAAAAGTGTACAGAAAAACTTTTTACCTCAGTCTTCATCAGATTTTATCTATGCAATTGTGGTGGAAGAATTTGGTCTCATTGGAGGGCTCACACTATTGTTAATGTATTTGCTGCTGTTGTTCCGTATTCTAGTGGTGGCTAACAAAGCAACTACCGTTTTTGGAAAACTAACAGCTATAGGCGTAGGCCTGCCCATCGTTTTTCAGGCCTTAATCAATATGGCGGTGGCGGTAGAGTTGTTTCCCGTAACGGGGCAAACCTTACCGCTCGTAAGTAGTGGAGGAACCTCAATTTGGATGACCTGTTTGGCGATTGGTGTGGTGATAAGCATAAGCGCTAAGCGCGAGGAAGCGAAAATTAAAGAGGAAGAAGAAATGAACCCGCTTGATATATTGAGCGAAGCGATGTAAACACGAAATATTCTAATTAAAGAACCAAGAACCAAGAACCAAGAACCAAGAACAAAGAACATTTGAAAACCTACAAATTCATATTATCTGGCGGCGGAACCGGGGGGCATATTTACCCGGCGATTGCCATTGCTGATGCTTTAAAAGCAAAGTATCCGCAGGCAGAATTTCTTTTTGTGGGTTCGCAAGATCGTATGGAAATGCAAAAAGTGCCTCAGGCCGGATATCAAATCAAAGGGCTTTGGATTGCGGGTATTCAGCGAAAGCTTACCTGGTCAAACCTGATGTTTCCATTTAAGTTGATCAGCAGTTTGTTTAAGTCGGCAGGCATTATTAAAAAATTTAAGCCTGATGTCGTAATTGGAACCGGCGGTTTCGCTAGTGGCCCACTTTTGGAAATGGCAACACGCTATAAAGTACCGGCATTGATTCAGGAGCAAAATAGTTTTGCAGGCATTACCAATAAGCTTTTGGCTAAAAAAGTGCAGAAAATCTGCGTAGCGTATGACGGGATGCAGCAGTTTTTTCCGGAAGAGAAAATTGTAAAGACCGGAAACCCGGTACGTCTCGATTTACTAAATACAGCAGAAAATCGTGAGGCAGGTTTGGCAAAATTCAGTCTTGATCCCAATAAGAAAACCCTGCTTATTCTGGGCGGAAGCCTTGGCGCTCGCGCTATAAATAAATTAATCGATCGTGAATTGCAGTTTATTCTTGATCAGGGTCTGCAGGTAATCTGGCAGTGTGGGCAGTTGTATTATGAGGAATATAAGGCTCATAATGAAAAGGAACATGTTCAGGTTTCGGCCTTTATAGATACTATGAATCTGGCTTATGCCGCAGCAGATGTGATCATCAGCAGGGCAGGTGCCGGCTCGGTTTCTGAGCTGGCGCTGGTAGGCAAGCCGGTGATTTTTATTCCGTCACCCAATGTGGCTGAAGATCACCAGACGAAAAATGCAGAAGCGGTAGTGGCTAAAAATGCGGCGGTATTGTTGAAGGAAAGCGAACTCCAAACGCATTTTGAAACCGAATTTAAAAAACTGATTGGTGACGAAAATCGCCAAAACGAATTAGGTGCAAACATTAAGAAATTAGCACTTCCTCAGGCTACACAGCGTATCGTGCGTGAGGTAGAAAGCTTATTAAAACTAGGTAAACAAGACCGGGAATAAATAAACGAATTGAAGAACCTCGATAACATATCACACTTCTATTTCATCGGCATTGGCGGGATTGGAATGAGTGCGCTGGCACGCTATTTTTCAGCAGCCGGTAAAGTAGTTGCGGGGTATGACAAGACTGCTTCGGGTATAACAGATGCCCTAAAAGATCTGGGTATCACCATTTCGTTTGAAAATTCAGAAGAAGCGATTCCTTCAGAATTTAAAAACAAAGAAACAACCCTGGTGGTGTATACGCCTGCAGTTCCAAAAGCGCATAAAGGGTATCAATACTTTGCGCAGCATAATTTTCATATAGAAAAGCGCGCAGCGGTATTGGGCTTATTGACTCAGGAAAAATTTTGCCTGGCTGTTGCCGGGACTCATGGTAAAACCACGACGAGTGCCATGCTGGGACATTTGATGGCAGCCTGTGATTTACCTGTTACAGCTTTTTTAGGCGGCATAGCCGAAAATTATCAAAGTAACCTAATACAGCAGGGGGAAGAAATTATTGTGGTCGAGGCAGATGAGTTTGATCGCTCGTTTATGCAGTTGTATCCTAATATCGCGGCTATTACCTCTATGGACGCCGATCACCTGGACATTTATGGGGATGCTGAAAGCCTGCAACAAAGTTTCCGTGACTTTGCTTCGCAGGTTAAAGAAGACGGTGTTTTGTTTGTTAAAAATGGTCTTCCATTAGACGGAATAAGCGTAGGTGTGGAAGATGATGCGGCCTATACCGCTTTAAATATTAAAATAGAAAATGGGGCTTACCGGTTTGATTTAAAACATCCCGATGGTCTTACTAAAGATTTGGTGCTTAACCTACCAGGTAGACATAACTTGTCTAATGCGATAATCGCTTTGGCGATGGCTTTACGATACGGCTGCCCTGCCGATAAGCTCGCCAAAGCACTATTCGCCTTCAAAGGGGTTAATCGCCGATTTACCTATAGAATAAAAACAGATGAGCAGGTGCTTATTGATGATTATGCACACCATCCTGCAGAAATAGATGCTGTGCACAGTGCAGTGCGTGAGATGTATCCCGGTAAACGGGTGCTTGCAGTTTTTCAGCCGCACTTGTATAGTCGTACACGGGATTTTATGGAAGATTTTGCAACCAGTTTGTCGCAGTTTGATGAGGTATTGTTGCTCGATATTTATCCGGCGCGAGAAGAACCTATTCCAGGTATGAACGCTCAGAAATTACTCGATCTAATTACAACACCGCGTAAAGAGTTGGTGAGCAAAGGGCAGTTGCAACAGAAGATTGAGACTTCTGAGGCTTCGGTAATCCTAATGATGGGCGCAGGAGATATTGGTGAAGAAATTTTGAAACTGACTAAAACTCTAGAGTTGTGAAGATCAACTGGTTCTACATAAGGATGGGAATTCTGGTAGTTGTGACGCTATTTCTGGTGGCTTTTTCGCACAAGCGAAATGCTACGCGAAAAGTAAAACGGGTTGAAGTACATTTTGAAGCTGGGGCGAACCTCTTCATAACCGCCGAAACGGTTGATAAATTGTTGATACAAAATCAGAAACCCCTTGAGGGACAGGCTAAAGAAATTCTAGATTTGAGAAACTTAGAGCAAAAACTCGACGCGCACGCAATGATTTCTGATGCAGATGTTTACCTCACGCTAGATGGTGTTGTGGGAGCAACTGTAAAACAACGAAAACCCCTTGCGCGTGTGCAGGCTCAGGAACCGTACTACATTGATGAAAGCGGTGCAGCAATGCCACTGTCTTCCAATTATTCTGCTCGTGTGCCATTTGTTACAGGTTTAGCGCGTGAACAGATTGATGAAGTGTATCCATTATTAAGTGTTTTGCATCAGGATGACCTGTTGCAAAAACAGATAATTGGGATAGAGCGCAGTAAGAATGGAAACTATTTTTTAACACCACGCGTGTTAGACTATAAGATCAATTTGGGAAAGGTTGCCGACTTGCAGTCTAAGTTTGCCAATTATAAAGCTTTTTACCAAAAAGCAATTAAAGATAACAGCCTTGCGGCATATAAAACCGTTGATTTACGCTATAAAGGACAGGTCATAGGGACAAAAAAATAAGTTATGGAGCAGAAAGACATAGCAGTAGGACTGGATATCGGTACAACTAAAATTGTAGCGATGATTGGTCGCTATAATGAATATCACAAACTTGAGATTTTAGGTATTGGTAAATCCAAGAGTCTGGGAGTACATCGGGGTGTGGTAAACAATATTACACAGACCATACAGTCCATACAGCAGGCAGTTCAGGAGGCAGAGAGTGTTTCTGGGATGAAAATTGAAGATGTTGTAGTTGGTATTGCCGGTCAGCACATACGCAGTTTACAGCATAGTGATTACATCACCAGACCTGATGCCGATGAGGTGATAGGGCCAAAAGATATTGATACCCTTTGTAATCAGGTGCATAAGCTTGTAATGCTTCCGGGGGAAGAGATTATTCATGTACTTCCGCAGGAATACAAAGTAGATGGCCAGGCCGAAATCACTCAGCCTATTGGTATGTATGGCGGTAGGCTTGAAGCTAACTTCCACGTGGTGGTAGGGCAGGTAAGTAGTATTCGCAACATAGGACGTTGTGTAAAAAGCGCCGGTCTCAACCTCGATAAGATAACTTTAGAGCCTTTGGCTTCGGCTAATGCGGTTTTGAGTCAGGAAGAAAAAGAAGCTGGTGTAGCACTTATTGACATAGGTGGTGGTACAACAGATCTTGCCATTTTTAAAGATGGAATCATTCGTCACACTGCGGTTATTCCATTTGGCGGAAATGTAATTACTGAAGATATTAAAGAAGGCTGCAGCATTATTGAGAAACAGGCCGAATTGCTTAAGATCAAATTTGGCTCTGCCTGGCCGGGAGAAAATAAAGACAATGAGATTGTTTCCATTCCTGGTTTACGCGGCAGAGAACCAAAAGAGATAACCTTAAAGAACCTTTCAAAAATCATTCACGCTCGTGTGGTTGAGATTATTGAGCAGGTATACCTCGAGATTAAAAATTATGGTCACGAGGAGCAAAAGAAAAAATTGATCGCGGGAATTGTATTAACCGGAGGCGGATCTCAGCTTAAGCATTTAAAGCAGTTAGTCGAGTATATCACCGGAATGGATACCCGCATCGGCTATCCCAATGAGCACCTTGCCGGAGATAGCGACGCAGAAACAACCAGTCCGCTTTACGCGACTGCGGTAGGTTTGGTAATGAACAGTCTGGAACATCGCAGAAATGAAGTAGGCGAGCAGCAGGATACTGCTGTGGTTGAAGAAGAACCTGTTAACCAGATTGATGATATTGAAGACGAATACGAAGAACCCCAGCTTCAACAGCCTAAAGAGAAAAAAGTGCGAAAAAGCATCTTTGATACCTGGGCAGAGAAGTTCAAAGATTTTTTAGATAACGCAGAATAAAAATTGACAACAACCAACTAAAGCTTGCATACCTGTTTGCTTTAGCGATGAAAAAGAAAACAACAGAAACCGGTAAAACGAATATATTATGAGCAACACAGATTTTGAAAACATTTCGTTTGATTTGCCCAAAAATCAAAGCAACGTGATCAAGGTAATTGGCGTAGGCGGTGGCGGTAGCAATGCTATCAACCATATGTTTAGTCAGGGTATTAAGGGTGTGGACTTTGTAGTCTGTAATACAGATGCACAGGCGCTGGAGAATAGTCCTGTGCCTATTCGCATTCAGCTGGGTGTGAGCCTTACCGAAGGTCTTGGAGCTGGAGCAAACCCTGAAGTAGGAGAGCAGGCTGCTATTGAAAGCCTTGAAGAAGTAAAGCAAATGCTTGGGACTAATACCAAAATGATATTTATCACAGCCGGCATGGGTGGTGGTACTGGTACAGGTGCGGCTCCTGTGATTGCAAAAATGGCTAAAGAGATGGATGTTCTTACCGTGGGTATTGTTACGATTCCGTTTCAGTTTGAAGGTAAAATGCGTAACGAGCAGGCTCAACTGGGAGTAGAGCGCTTGCGTTCGCACGTAGATTCACTTATTGTGATTAACAACAACAAGCTGCGTGAGGTATACGGTAACCTGGGTTTTAAAGCCGGTTTTAGTAAAGCAGATGAAGTGCTTGCTACGGCTTCCAGAGGTATCGCAGAAGTTATTACGCATCACTATACCCAGAACATTGACCTTAGGGATGCAAAAACCGTTTTAAGTAACAGCGGAACTGCCATTATGGGTAGTGCCAGTGCAAGTGGTGGTAGTCGTGCTCAGGATGCCATTAGAAAAGCACTTGACTCTCCGTTGCTAAATGACAATAAGATTACCGGTGCTAAAAACGTCTTGTTGCTCATCGTTTCAGGTACTGAAGAGATTACCATTGATGAGATTGGAGAAATCAATGATCACATTCAGGATGAGGCCGGTCACAGCGCAAATATCATTATGGGTGTAGGCGAGGAAGAAAGCCTGGGTGATGCCATTTCTGTTACTATTATTGCTACGGGGTTTAATGTAGAACAGCAAAATGAGATCGTTAATACCGAAACCAAAAAGATTATTCATACGCTTGAAGACGAGCAGCGTGCACAGCACGATCTTTCGCCTAAAAGCAGCGGTAGAAAACTGGATTTTTCGGCAACTGCCTCAGAACAAAAATCTATAGAAGAACCTAAGGAAGTAAAAAAGCCCATCGTACATACACTTGATGATACTGATGACCCGATGGATTTGATGGTAAACAAGCCAAAGGAAGAAGCTTCTAAAAATGAGATGGATTTAATTCCAACAACCGATTTGATTCGAAACATTCAGGTGGTTTATGAAGAAGTTATTGATTACAGTGCGCAGTCTGAATCGATAGAGGAAACTTATGAGGATGAGCTCGAATTTAAGATTGTAAGTGTCGAAGAGCCAACGCCCGCTCCTGTTTCTAAACCCGAAGAAGAACAATTTACACTTTCTTTTGATCTTCCGCTAAATGAGGAGAAACCTTTAAAGACTGAAAGTAAGAAGGAAGAAGAGCAACAGGAAATTGTATATACTTTGGATGATGATATCAGCGAAATCGAAGTTAACGGTCCTATCGAGATAGTTTCGGTTACTGAGGTCAATGAGAACGGGGAAAAGCGTTACAGTCTGGATGATTATATGGAAATGGAGGAGCATTTAAATAGTGCAAAACCGCTACAGGCAAAAAAACCAGAAGTTAAAAAGATAGAAGAGGAGCCTCAGGTTAAGCAATTGGACGCTAAAGCTAAACCAGAAGAGAACGTTGCAGAAGGCGATGAAGATCCTACAAACACGCCCATTTCTCAATTGCTTACCGAGCGTGCTGCAGAGCGTAGACGTATGATGAAGGAGTTCAATTATAAATTTCATAATAACCAGTCTCGCATTGATGAAATCGAGAAGCAACCTGCATACAAGCGTATGGGTGTAAATCTGGATGAAAATCCTTCTGCAAAAAGCGCTATGTCAAGGACTTCGCTAAGTACTGATGAAAATGATGAGATCCAGTTGCGTAAAAACAACTCGTTCTTACACGATAATGTCGATTAGTTAGTAAAAACCGATGTGAAAGGGCCGGTAGCGTGAGCTATCGGCTTTTTTATGCTTATTTTTTATGCAAAAAATGGGGAAACCATCAAAAATAAGTATATTCGCAATCCGAAAATTAAACCCGATATGAGTTTGCAAAACGAGGTTATGACGGCTATGAAAGCAGCGATGAAGGCTAAAGATCAAAATGCTTTAGCTTCGCTTCGCGCAATCAAGTCTGCCATATTAACTGCTCAGACAGAGAGTGGTGCTTCTGGCGAACTTACAGAAGAGGAAGAGGTTAAAATGCTTCAAAAGTTGGTAAAGCAGCGCAAAGACAGTGCAGCGATCTATCAGGATCAGGGGCGTGAAGAGATGGCTCAGGAAGAGTTAGCCCAGGCTGAAGTAATTGAGCAGTTTTTACCCGAACAAATGAGTGAGGATGAGATTGAAAAAGTGGTAGCCTCAATCATTGAGAAAACCAATGCTTCGGGAATGCAGGATATGGGGAAAGTGATGGGTATGGCTTCTAAAGAGCTTGCCGGTCGTGCAGATGGCAAAACCATATCAACCATAGTAAAGAGAAAGCTGTCTTAAAATTAAAGATAAAAACAACAGGTTTTCAGTCCTGATTTAAACTGGAAAAGGCTCCGTGGCGCAACTGAATAGCGCATCAGATTTCGGCTCTGAGGGTTGGGGGTTTGAATCCCTCCGGGGTCACAAAAAAAACGCTGTCATTTTAATGACAGCGTTTTTTTATTTTCAATTGAATATAAGTTTTAGTTTTAAATGACATACCTAATTGAGGTATGTCATTCAAAATTGCCTTATTCACTTTAGTAAAGGTAGTTTAGTGCAACAATATCATTTGGACCAAATTCTCCTGTAACTCGAGTTGAGAAGCAAGAAAGCATAATGGATGTAGGATCGAAACTATAAGGAGTTCCAGGTATATGAACGGCTCCGTTAGGGTTTGCCAATTCTCCAAAGCTAGGGCGACCACAACTTTGACGTGTAAACCAGTCTGTGTGACGCAAACCTATTGTATGGCCCAGTTCATGAGTAAGAACGTGCGTATTAACTTCTAACGTAAAAGCTTCCATACCTGAATAAATTTGAACAAATCCATATGGATTTCCGGCACTAGGAAAACCTGCAACACCACCCGCTGCACCATTAGGATTTTGAAAAATTAGGATATCCGCACTAGAAGGATCGTTAGAAAATGTAAGGTTAAACGTAAGACCGATATTTAAGTCGTTATAGTTTGCAACCGCTTCGGTAAGGGCATCTTGCTGTTTTGCTGTTAGGTTTTGATTAAAACCTGTACCCGTAAAACCTACTACTTCTATTGTACGTGGCGATTCTACAAGATTGTAAGTACGATATTGCTTGGTGTTTGTTTTGCCAACCTTCATACTTTCTAGCTGAGATTTGCTAATTGAGATATCGCCTTCTATGAGATAACTGGTTTCAATAGTTCCGTCAGGAAATCGAGTAGTAATTGTTTCAACATCATCACTATTTAGACTCAAGGATTGAATTGTTGAGATAGTTTCAGCTGTAATTTCCAATTCTTCAGTTTGAATTTCTTCAATCTCTGGAGTTACTTCTTCGGTTTGGCAGGAGAGAATTAACGATGCTCCTGCGGCAAAAAGTAAAAATTGATTTTTCATATATACTTATTTTAAGTTGGTTAATACGCGTTAATTTAAATAAAAAATCAATACATAAGGTATTGATTTTAAAATAATTACGCAGCGTGCTGTTAATCCATTAACTTGGGACTTCAACGAAAATTTTACACAAATCAAAATAAATGAGCTAGATTAAGTGCAGTGATATTTTAGTCACTGTTTTTATTTATAGAAGATAATCATACTCAATTTTCAATCAACACCAACTTAAATTAATCATTCGATGAAAAAAACTATTATTTTACTAGGCAGCGTCCTTTTTGCGACAGCTGCATCGGCGCAAAGCAATGAGAGCATTGTAAGTCAAACAGGAGATAACCATGAGATTACGGTAACTCAAACGGGTCAAACAAACTTTTCAACTGCTGACCAACAGGTTGACGGTAACGAGGCTGAGATAACCCAGGAAGGCCTTACAAATCAAAGTTATCTACTTCAGGTAGGAATTGAAAACTCAACTACTGTTGATCAGAATGGGAGTTTTAATATCTCCGATGTTTTTCAAAATGGGCAAGAAAATGTTGCTATGGTTGATCAGGTAGGTTCTTCTAATACTGGTGTCATATATCAGGTAAATGACGCTGGTGGTTCTTCTAATAACTCGAGTATAATTCAAGAGGGTAATTCGAACTATGCCTATTCAGACATTTTCGGTAGAGAGAATGAAACGACTATCACACAATGGGGAAATGGTAATACAGGATATCAATTTGTAGAGGGTGCAGGAAATATGGCTACAATTACGCAAGGTGAAGCATTAACTGGTTTTGCATCCTCTCAAAGTAGCTTTGCGCAACAAGAGCAGTATGGTATTGACAATACTTCAACCATTACCCAAAGAGGTCAAGGACAATTTGCTATTCAGTATTCTGAAGGTAATGATAATGAGGTAACAGCTTACCAGGGAAATGATGGTAACTTCTCAAGGCAAGTTCAAATTGGAAATGGAAATGTTGCTAATACGCAACAGTACTTTTCTACAAATCAGTCGTTGCAAGAACAAATTGGAAATGATAACACTGCTATAACTAGACAAACAGGTCCGGGCGCAGGTTTTAATTTTTCTACTGTCGCTCAATCAGGTAATGAAAACTATGCACTAACAAGTCAAAACGGGGATACAAATGGCTCTGCTGTAACACAGCTAGGTCTTGATCATTCAAGTGTTGTTACTCAACTTGGTGCTGGTAATGCGTCTGACGTATTACAACAAAACTAATCTAGTTAAAGAATACTTTAAAAATCTTTTGAAGAGGGATTGTCCAGCCGGATAATTCCTCTTTCTATTTTAAGTATTATAGAGGGAATTAGCGTAATGAACAAAACTTATTTGAGGTCGGTGATTAATACGCTTAAGAAGATGGAGTTTTTTAAGAATTGAATTAGCAGTTTTTATGGCAAAGGATTTAGCATTTGTACAATCCTTATATTGTCATATTTTCTTAGAATAGCAGACTTCGGCTCTGAGGGTTGGGGGTTTGAATCCCTCCTGAATCATAGATAAAATCCGCAGCTGAGCAATTTGTTCAGCTGCGGATTTTTCATTTAATGCTGTTTTTTTCATAAAAAGCGATAACTTAGTAATCACTATTAATTATAAATAATAGCAAAGTTTGCAGCCCCACAGACTCAGTACATATTCAAGGATTATCATTTTAGTGATTTTGGTCCTTGGTATAAACCTTTTTTCGGTATATCAATTTGATCTACAGACGATGAGAGCAGTTAGGTCAGTATCTACATTGGTTTTTCTAATTGTTTATTTTTTACTGACCACTTGCCGAAATCGTTGGGTAACCGGGGCTCTGGTAGTTCTAACACTTCGGGATTTTATGCATCTTTTTTTTGAAAGATCCTGGGGAGTAGAATTGTATTTGGCTTTAGGTACCTTGACTTATATCCTGTTAATTATAGAACGAGTACCTTTTATGAAAGTATCTGGCTTTAAGAAGTCGTCTTTTTCTCTTGCGGCATTATTTTCACTTGGAAATATTGTAATACTCTATGTGTTATCTGGATTTGTGGAGAATCAGATGCAAGGCGCTTTAGAATTGCCACTATTCTATTGTTTAGGGGGATCATTAATTGTACTGGTTTCGAGTGCATTCTATTATAATTTTACGCTTAACAGCAATCGTTCTCTGCTTTTTGCGTTAATGGTTACGGGGTTTATCATTGCTGATATCTGTGCTTGTTTAGCGTATTTTAATGATTATGAAGGCTTATGGTATGCTGATCGTTTATTTTACGCCTTCAGTCTAGGGTGCTTAATTTGCTTTGCCATTGATAGTGAAGGAGCGCGGAGAGAGCAGGAGGATATAGATATATTAAAAGATAGTTTATAAAATAGCTTAAAGATATTTTGATTTTTAAGTGTAAAACAGAGAGAAGCGTTTGATAGATAGGTTTCAGAATTTTGTGTTTCTTTGTAGCCCCAACTTTTATTTTTCTTATAAATTAAGAGAGTATGAAAGGCATAAGTATTAAGAATTCAGAGCGTTTTAGGGCGCTTGCAGGTATTTGTGCTGTGATCGTACTTATCAATATACTCGCGGTATTTTTTTTCTCTGCATATTTATCACGCACGTTTAGGTTAATTGGTTCCACCATATTAATTAGTTATTTTTTAGTTGTTTTTCCACAACAACGTAAAAAAATAGTGCTGGTGCTTGGCGCGTTCTGGTTGAGAGATATTGCAGCTATATTTTATGAGGAAGACTCAAATACCTTAGGGTATTTTATATTTGGCGTCATAGCCTATTTAGGTTTGTTCTTCAGGCAGTTGAAAAGTTTACTTCGCTTTAAAATAATTACACCGTCCATATCCATTACAGGTATCGTGGTTTTAGCTTGTTTTGGTATGTTGTATAGTCTGGAGTCCATTCTTGGTGAAGGTCAACACGATCGCAGTTTAATTTATTATTACTATTTTCTGGGCATTAGTATTGTTTTCTCAATTCTACTTGCCATATATTATTATTATCGAATAGGAGGCTTACGTGCTTTGCTTTTTTCTTTCGCAGTTTTTTCATTTACTATTTCTGACATTGCGGCTTATCTTGGGATTTATCAGGAAAACTATTCGTTCTTCCTTGTGACCCGTATCTTTTATTTTGCCGGATTGTTAATGCTTATGAATTTCTCCTTGTCACAAGACGGCGAGCAGGATGAAAATGTAATAGAGTAAGCATAGCTGACTTCTATAATTGTAAAATTACTTCTATAGCATTCCATACATTGCTTTAGATAACTGAATAAACCTTTATTTTACGTAAATTCGCGTGCAATTAAAATTCCCATGCTAGACAGATTAAACTTTATAAAACAGCGCTTTGATGAAGTGAGTGATTTAATCATTCAGCCTGATGTGATAAGTGATCAGAAGCGTTATATAGAACTCAATAAAGAATATAAAGACCTGCGCGCCATTATGGATGAGCGCGAAAAATACATTCAGCTTACCCAGCGTATTGAAGAGGCTGAAGAAATCATTGCAGATGGCAGCGATTCCGAAATGACCGAAATGGCCAAAATGCAACTCGAGGAAGCTAAAGAGGCAATGCCTGGACTCGAGGAGAAAATACGCTTTATGCTGGTTCCTAAAGATCCAGAAGATGCTAAAAATGCGGTGATGGAAATCAGAGCAGGAACTGGTGGTGATGAAGCCAGTATTTTTGCCGGAGACCTTTATCGTATGTATATGAAGTATTGCGAGAGCAAAGGCTGGAAGACCAGTACTATAGATTACAGCGAAGGTACCAGTGGCGGTTTTAAAGAAATTCAGGTTGAAGTTACCGGTGAAGATGTTTATGGAACACTAAGGTTTGAAGCCGGTGTGCACCGTGTTCAACGTGTTCCTCAAACTGAAACACAGGGTCGTGTGCATACTAGTGCTGCTACAGTAATGGTATTTCCGGAAGCGGAAGAATTTGATGTGGAAATCGATCCCAAAGAAGTACGTATCGACTATTTCTGTTCATCAGGACCAGGTGGTCAGTCTGTAAACACCACCTATTCCGCGGTACGTTTAACGCATATTCCTACCGGACTTGTAGCTCAATGTCAGGATCAGAAATCACAGCATAAAAACAAAGAAAAGGCCTTTAAAGTACTGCGTTCGCGTCTCTATGATATGGAGCTTGCGAAGCGACAGGAAGAAGAGTCAGCAAAACGAGGTTCTATGGTTACCAGTGGTGATCGAAGTGCTAAAATACGCACCTACAATTACCCGCAGGGTCGAGTAACCGATCACCGCATCAACCTTACGCTTTACGATTTGTCAAATATTATTGATGGCGATATTCAGCGTATTATCGATGAGCTCCAACTTGTAAGTAATACCGAAAAACTGGCCGAAGGAGGAGATTCGATTTAATCATTAAAGCATTTAAGACGTGACTCTGGAGCAACTGATAGAACAAATTAAAATTAAAAAATCGGTACTTTGTGTAGGCCTGGATACCGATCTTGATAAAGTGCCAGCGCATCTTCTAAATGAAGAAGATCCTATTTTCGCATTTAATAAGGCAATTATAGATGCTACACATCAGTACGCAGTTGCTTATAAACCCAATATCGCATTTTACGAGGCTTATGGTTTAAAAGGATGGAAGTCACTTGAGAAAACCATTAATTACCTAAATACGCACTATCCCGATTGCTTTTCCATTGCAGATGCCAAGCGTGGCGATATCGGTAATACCTCAAGTCGTTATGCAAAGGCCTTTTTTGAAGATCTTGGTTTTGACTCGGTAACCGTGGCTCCATATATGGGCAAAGATTCTGTTGAGCCATTTTTGGCATTCGCCGAAAAGTTTACAATAATGCTGGCACTGACTTCAAATCCGGGAGCATTCGATTTTCAAACTCAAAAAGTTGGAGAAGCCGAATTGTATAAAAAAGTACTGGAAACATCCAAATCCTGGGAAAATAGTGACAGATTGATGTACGTTGTAGGCGCTACTAAGGCTGAATATTTGGCAGAAATACGCCAGATTATCCCGGAAGCTTTCTTGTTGGTTCCCGGTGTGGGTGCTCAGGGCGGAAGTGTCGATGAGGTATTTAAATACGGGGCTAATAAAAATGCGGGTCTGCTCATCAATTCTTCCCGTGGTATTTTATATGCATCTGCTAAAGATGATTTTGCTGAAGCAGCAGCTGCTCAGGCGCAGCAACTCCAGAGTCAAATGGCAGCTCATATCGAGAAGTTAGGATAAAACCCTAGCTTTGATGGCATGAAGGATCAACTAGGCCGCTTACTTACTGTAACTTCTCCTCCTCAGCGTATTGTTTGTCTGGTCCCTAGTCTTACGGAACTTTTAGTTGATTTAGGTCTTGAAGACCGTCTCGTAGGATTAACCAAATTTTGCGTCCATCCAAAATATTTACGGTCTAAAAAGGCCGTTGTTGGAGGAACAAAAACTATTCATCTCGATCGAGTCGCCGCTTTAAAGCCTGATTTTATATTATGCAATAAAGAAGAAAATACCCCAGAGATTGTAGCAGATTGTAATAGGATCGCTCCAGTATATGTCTCTAATATAATTACGTTTGACGATTTGTTTTTATTATTGAGCGATCTTGGAGAGCTGTTTCAGATTGAGGCCAAAACGCAAATACTTACCCAAAGCTTACAAAGTAAAATTGCTGCCTTTCGTTCTAAAACAGCGCACTTGCAAAAGAAATCGGTCGCCTATATTATCTGGAACGAACCGCTTATGAGTGTAGGGGGTTACACGTTTATTCAGACAATTCTTGAACTTTTTAATTTTCAGAATGCTTTTGCCCGGAAACCGGAAAGATATCCTATCATAGAAACAAGTGATTTAAAAAATCTGGATTTGGTTTTGCTTTCCTCCGAACCTTTCCCATTTAAGGAAAAACACATAAGAAAATTTGAACAGTTTACTCAGGCTGAAGTTGTGTGTGTAGATGGCGAATATTTTAGCTGGTACGGTAGCAGATTCTTAAAAGCTTTTGATTATTTCGAAAGTTTACTTACAGATATCAATTAAAAAGCACCATCTTTTGGGATGGCGCTTTTGTCTTTTGTTCAATTTAAGCTGAATTAAGATCCGTATCCTGGATTTTGTTCTATCAAATTATTAGTATCCATCTCATTTTGAGGTATAGGCAATACAAGGCTTGGGTCATCATAGGGTAAACCGTCAACATCACTTTTTGTTCGCTTTAAGTCTTGAAGTAGAAAGCCTTCAAAAGCTAGCTCAAGCTGACGCTCCAGTAGAATGTCATCCTGGGTAAGCGGTCCTGCTACAGGATCTGCATTAGCCCTATCTCTCAATTCATTTATATCGTCAACAGGAGTGGCTCCTACAGCAGTATTTTCAATAATATTACCCTCCGCCCGAATCAAATACATTTCTGCAAGACGAGATACCACAACATTTGCGAACTGATTGGTGTATTTAGCCGTCAAATCATCGCCAAAATCGCCAATGTAGGTGAAATTCGCCCGAACATCATCGGGGTCAGGAAACAATGCAAAATATGCAGGGTTTAAGGCGATATCACCACCGCGACCTCCATTACCTTCAGAAGCATAAAATGTAATAAAATCGTTATCCCCAGTTTGATTGGTAACCTGAAAAGCAAAAAGGTCTTCGCTACTGTTGGCATCATTATTAAAAGCACCGGCAAAAGTTGGTGTTAGGGAAGCCCCGCTATTTGCGATGACATCGTTGGCAGAATCTCGGGCAGCCGCATAGTCTTGCATTTGCAAATAGACGCGTGCTCTTAAGGCCTGTGCGGCATATTTAGAAGCGAAAATCCCATTATCGGCAGGAAGCTTATCATATGCATCCTGAAGATCTACTAAAATTTGAGCATAGATATCTTCTACACTTGCACGCTCTGCTGGTAAGGGTTGCGAGTAATCTTCATAACCTGTAAGTCTTAGGGGTACGCCGGGCTGGCTATTTACAGTTCCCGCCTCGTAGGGCAATGCCCATAGTGTAATAAGACCAAAATAGTTTAAAGCTCTTAAATATTTCGCTTCACCTTCTACCTGGTCGCGCTTGGCGTCACTGCTGGTTACAATGTCCAGATTATCTATGATTAAATTACTTTGATTTATAGACTCATAATTATTGGCCCAGGTGTCTCTTACAAAGCTGTTGTCTACCAAAATATTCTTCTGAATAAATTGTCTGGGTTGTACAAAAGTTCCAAACCAGCTAACCTGATCTGATGTACCTATAAGATCATTGGTAATCTGGATATCGCCACCATAGCTGAGGTCCTGTCCGGAATCTTGATAAATACCCAGAAGCAATGCATCTATATTTTGTTCTGAGGTAAAAACTTGTGAACCGTCAATGTCTTGTCTTGGATTAATTTCCAAGTTGTCATCGCAACTGGTCAATCCTAGGGCGATGATTAGTAAAATGTAATAGTTATATAATTTTGTCATTGCCTTAATTTTAAAATTTTACATTAAGTCCCATAGAGAAAGTTCTGGCGGGTGGTGCTGAATAAAAAGATACGCCAACACCTCCGGCGTCACTCGTTGTTTCAGGATCATAATCAATATCAAAGTCAGTAAAGGTTAGCAGGTTGACCCCAGTAACATATACGCGAACTTTTGAAAGACCATAACGCTCGATAACTTCTTTTGGAATTGAATAGCCTAGAGTTGCATTACGCAGTCGCACAAAATCAGTGCGATCTAAATAGCGTGTAGATCTTGCAGTACCGTTAGCGCCAAATAGACGTGCCTGGGGAACATCGGTAATATCACCTGGTTGTTGCCATCTATTTGTGAACTGATCTAAAGTTTGGTTGTCAAAATAGTCTGCACTAGCCGATTGGAAACGTCCGCCATCATTAAAGATAGAGGCTCCGAACTCTCCCTGAAACGTGAACGAAAAATCAATATTTGCAAAATTGATGGTGTTTGTCAAACCACCATACCATTCTGGAAAAGGATTACCAGCTACGATACGGTTGGCCTGATTTGGGTTTGTTGTGGTTTCTTTACTTAAAGACCCATCTTCATTAACAGTGTTGGTGAAATATAGTCCGTCTCCGTTTGCAGGATCAACTCCCGCATATTCTAAAACATATAACGAATTTACAGGCTCGCCTACACGCTGAATATTTCTACCCGTGATGATATCATTGTTGTCGTTAGGGAGCGATAAGATTTCATTTTTGTTATTCGAAACATTAATGCTGGTACTCCATTGAAAATTTTCAGACTGAATGTTATCTGTATTTAATACAAATTCCCAGCCTTTATTTTCAAGCTCACCTATATTGCTGCTTATGGTACTGGCGCCAGAGCTCGGGATAAGTGGTACGTCAAATAATAAACCATCTGTATTTTTGTAGTAATAATCGATTTCTCCGGAAATTCTTCCGTTTAAGAAGCCAAACTCAAGACCTATATCAGTTTGCGTGGTGGTTTCCCAAGTAAGATCTGGATTACCTGGCTGCGTTAAGGATATACCGGGTCTCTGATTATAGGATATTGCCCCAAACAGGTATCTTGAAGGGAAGTTACCTATGTCAGCATTACCGGTCTTACCCCAACTTCCGCGTAATTTTAAATACGATAAAGTTTTGGAATTTTGTAAAAAGCTCTCTTCAGAAATGATCCAACCTGCAGAAAATGCCGGGAATATACCGTAACGCTCATTGGCTCCAAAACGGGAAGATCCGTCTCGACGTATACTTGCCTTAAACAAATATTTACCTGCAAAATCGTAAGTGGCACGGGCAAAAAGTGAGAAGAAGCTATTTGCTGTTTCACTACCTTCACCTGCTACAATATCTGCGCCTCCGCTTACGGTTTGGAAATCATCAGATGGGAACTGGTTTGCAGTAACACTTTCAAAGCGTCTAGTAGTTTCATTGAGTTCTGTACCCGCAACAGCACTAATGGTATGAACATCACCAAATGTTTTGTCATAACTCAAAAATCCAGATACGATATAGTTTTCAGCATTAACACTACTAGCAAAAGCTTCACCATTGGTAGACTGAAAAGGGGTTTGACTCCCTCTAAAATTATCTTCCGTTTGATAAAATAAATCATAAGCGAAGTTTCCATTTACTTTTAAACCATCTAGAATCTCATAATCGGCAAATGTTCTCCCGTTTACGCGTCTTAGGATTGTTTTATAATAGGCAAACTTGTCTTCCAGAAGAAAATTCGCATAGAGCGTATTTCCATTTATTGAGCCATCCTCCAGATAAGCAGGTGAAAGTCTGGGTTGAGCAATTGCTTGAAGCGGGGTTGTAAATTGGTTGTCATTTGCAATACGGTCAATGTCTGTTCTTGAAAAACTCAGGTTCATTCCTACATTGAAACGGTCACTAAACTTATGACTGATATTGGTTCGCCCATTAAAGCGTCGTAGTGCATTGCCTCTTACAATACCTTCTGTTTCATTCATAGAACCCGCAAAAAAGATCGAAGTCTTTGCAGTACCACCACTCATTGAAAAATCAGCATCAGAGATTGAGCCATTTTGAAAAGCCAGTGCTTGCCAGTCTGTATTTAAAGGATTTGTTCTCCAATCGGTATCAGCTGCCAGAAAATCAAAGATTCCTTCGATATAGTCATTGGCCTCGGCCTCGTCAGCAAACTCTCCATAATCAATAGCATTAATTGCGGCTTCTCGATATAGTTGGATGTATTGTGTGCCTGAGAGCCAATCTCTCGTATTGGTAGGTTCGCTAAAACCATGACTTACATTGACTGAGAACTCCGCCTTACCTTCTTTACCGGTTTTAGTAGTAATAATGACAACACCATTTGCTCCACGGGCGCCATAAATAGCAGCAGAAGAAGCATCTTTAAGTACTTCAATAGACTCAATTTCATTAGGGCTAATAGAAAGTAACGGGTTAGTAGGGGCCCCATTGGTCGATTCATTCGCATTATATAATGGTATACCATCTAACACGTATAGGGGTTGTGTCCCCGCAGTAATACTTGTAGCTCCACGAACTCTAATGTTAAGACCACCTTCGACCTTGCCATTAGTTTGCGTGATTTGTACACCGGCGGCTTTACCTACTAATGCACTTTGAAAGTTTGAGACTGGTACTTCATCAATATCTTCCGCGCTTAACTTAACGATGTTATCGGTTAGTGTTCGTTTACTTTGAGTTCCATATCCTACCACAACAATCTCATCCAGTTCGTCAGCGCTCGCCTCAAGTGTGATGTCGTAGGTCGATGCGCTTCCAACGGTTGCTGTTTGGTTCTTAAAACCCAGATAAGAGAAAACAAGAACGGCGCCCTCGTTGGCGTCAATTGCATATTTTCCGTCAAAATCTGTTTGCGTTCCACTATTTGTGCCTTGCACTGCAATGTTAACACCAGGAAGTGGCATTCCCTGATCGTCTGTGACTGTCCCTGTGACACTTTTCGTTTGAGCAAACGCAAGAGAACAGGTAAGCATCAAAATGAAGCTTAGATAAAAAGGTAATTTTTTCTTCATATTAAAGGGTTTAAGTTAGATAGCGTTTAACCACCCTTGAATAAAATGTCACGCAGTTTATTAGGGGGCAAACCGTCATTAAATGCTAATTTAAACTAAAAATGGGATAAATAAGGGAGTGAGAGGTTAATAGAGTATATGTCTAAATGTTTATTTTAGAGGGTGTTAACTCTATTTTTGTGAGATTGTGAATAGAGGCTCGACAAATTGGGATTTTAACAATTTGGAGGTTAAAAAATAAAAATTACGCAAAAATTAAAGCGCTTGTTTATACGAAATCGATTTTTGTTAAAGTTTAGAGACAGTCAGTTAGTAGCTTGATTTTTTTCTGAAGGGAAAAAAGTGCTTTCCTTTTACAGTACAATTTAGGATTCCAGATGAGTAATGCTAGTTCGAATAATTCTCCTCCCGAATAGCTTCAGTCTCGGCTGCAGTTTTAAATACATCCCAGTCTTTACCCTGAGTACGTCTTGCTCCTAAAATATTTGCGTATTGTCCTGCTTTAATGGGGTCGTTATATTTTGCAAATCCGTAGGCAAGACCCCCTGCAAAACTGTCTCCGCAGCCTGTGGTGTCAACAACCTTGTCCACTTTTACAGAAGGTATCCAGTCTTTTTTGATGATGCCATCCTGCATATGATAGAGGATACAACCCCGGGAATCCATTGTGACGTAGAAATAGGACACACCTTTTTTTAAAACGTGTTCGGCTAGATCATCCAGATGTTCCGTAGCATTCTCATCGTAGATTGAGGGGATTTCGTGCTCATATTCGCGGGCAAAAGACATGCACTGCGATTCTTCAAGGTTCATTTTGAGTACATCTATGTAAGGTAGCCACTCATCTCGATCAACCCAAAATTTTCTATGCCGATGTCCTGTTACATCCATTGCTGTAGTAGCTCCGTGTGCATCAAAAATTACAATTCCTTTACTGTGCTTCTTGATGTGTTTCAAAGTACTCAGACTGATTTCAAAATCGGTGATTGGGACAAAAACAAAGGCATCAGCGTCCAGATGCTTTTTAATATGTTTTGGACGTATGGGATTCATACACGCCAGTTGCTTTTCTTCGCGGTTATTCTGGTCTTTAAAATCCAGTAAAATCACAGTGCCGCGGTCTTCTTTACTGTTTATGCCATCCAGGCTGATATTTGTAAATGCTTCAAATTCTTTGGCAATCCCAGCCTCATCTTTTTGATGAATGTTGGTAACGGGTACCACGCTGCCTTCATCGGCCAGAAGTTTTGATAATGCAATTACAGGATGCGTAACACATCCGTAGCGCATAATGATATCATTCTCATAAGTCGAAATGGTATCCCTGGGGATAGGGCCTGCGACAACAATTTTTAAAGCTTTACTCATAATTTTAATCTTGAAGTGCAAAAACCCGCTTTAGCAATGCAGTAGTACGCGCAGCAAGGTTTGTGCGAATGTCTTTTTCCTCAACTGCGATCATCGTATAAACGCCTTTCAAGGCTTCGTTGGTAACATAATCAGTTAGATCAGGGTTTACATCATTGGTAAGGGGCAGGGCATTGTAGCGGGTAATTAGGTCTGTCCAAATTTTGTCGGCACCTACTTTGCTAAATGAATTTTGAATTACCGGATTAAATTTTGCGTACAGCGCAGTTTGCGTTCGGTTTTGTAAGTAGCTGGTTGCTGCCGTATCGTTACCCAGCAAAATGTTTTTTGCGTCTGTAAAAGTGATTCCTTTTACAGCATCTACAAAAATAGGTGTAGCTTCACTCACGGCATCTTCAGCAGCTCGATTAAGCACTCTCAGGCCTTCATCTGCCAGGCTGCTTAATCCTACACTTCGCAGGGTACGATCCACTTTTTGAAGTTCTTCGGGTAATAAAATTTTTACCAGAGGATTGCCATAAAAACCATCTTTCTGTGTCAGCTTTGTTACTTGCTTTTCAATACCAAAATCTAATGCCTGTCGCAAACCGCTGGCAATTGTAGCGTTATCAACACCTACCTGATTGGGTAAACTATCAACTACTGATTGCAATTCGGCGCACGCGCTGAGCGTGAATATAAAAACAAGAGCAACTATTTTTTTCATGAAAGTTTTCTAAGTAATTAATTTTAAGTTTTCGCATTCGCGAAACGGAAACAGCTGCGAACGCAACTATAGCTGAGTTAAGTTAAGCTATTCTATTAAGATTAGAAAACCTTAGGCAAAAATCACGGTTTTGTTACCGTAGACCAAGACCTTATGTTCTATATGGGCTTTTATAGCGCGGGCAAGCACAACCTTTTCCAGGTCGCGTCCTTTTAAGATAAAATCCTGTACCGAATGTACATGGGAAACCCGAACGATTTCCTGTTCAATGATAGGGCCTTCGTCCAGATCTGCAGTCACATAATGGCTTGTAGCTCCTATAATTTTCACCCCGCGTTCAAAAGCAGCGTGATAGGGTTTGGCACCTATAAATGCCGGTAGAAACGAATGGTGAATATTAATAATCTGGTGCTTAAACTGTGATACAAAATCGTCTGAGACGATCTGCATATAACGCGCCAATACAATCAGGTCTATCTTATTTTCTCTTATAATTTGTATTTGCTCAGCTTCAGCCTTTGCTTTGGTAGCTTTAGTAACCGGAATGTATTTAAACGGGATGTCAAAACGTTTGGCTACAATTTCCAGATCGGGATGGTTACTGATGATGAGTGGTATTTCCACTTCCAGTTCACCCGAAGCATTTCGGCCTAAAAGATCGTAGAGGCAATGATCGTACTTGGATACAAACAAGGCTAGTCGTGGTTTGTGCAAGGCATCATAAAGCTGATATTTCAGTTGGTAATCAGCTTCAAACTGATCAACAAATTGTTTTTCAAATTGCGCCAGGCTAAAATTTTCATTTTCAAATTCGGCTTCAACGCGCATAAAGAAAACTCGTTCCTCCCGATCTACGTGTTGATCGAGGTACACGATGTTTCCCTGTTTTTCTAAAATGAACTGGGTAATTGTAGTTACAATCCCTTTACGATCAGGACAATTAATTAAAAGCGTAATTTTCTGCATAATTAAAAAAACTTAGTCTGTTGGTTATTTGCGTGATACGCTATGCATTGATTAAAGCTAAGCTAGAAAATTACCACTCAATTTATAATATTAATAATATAAAATAAACGCTATTTTGATAGCAATTATTTAATTTAGTAGTCTCTGAAAAGCAAAATATTACGAATGAATCAAATTAAGCCCTATTCGCCTACTCATAAAGTACGTATAGTAACCGCAGCATCCCTTTTTGATGGTCACGATGCAGCCATCAACATTATGCGCCGCATCATTCAGTCCACTGGGGTAGAAGTTATTCACCTGGGCCATGATCGCAGTGTAGAAGAGGTTGTAAATACCGCGATTCAGGAAGATGTGCAGGCTATTGCAATGACTTCCTATCAGGGCGGTCATACCGAATATTTTAAATATATGTACGACCTGCTTCAGGAAAAAGGAGCCGGGCATATCAAGATTTTTGGCGGCGGCGGCGGCGTGATTCTTCCGGAAGAGATCGAAGAATTAATGAATTATGGCATAACCCGCATTTATGCACCCGATGATGGTCGCGAGATGGGTTTGCAAGGCATGATCAATGATTTAGTTCAAAAAGCAGATTATAAAACGGAAGCTTCTGCGCTTGTTGAGGCCAATCAGATTCTGCAAAAACTACAGGCTAAAGATGTAAATACCATCGCTCGGCTGATCTCGCTGGCTGAAAACGATCACGATGCATTTAAAAGTTATTTTGAAGTAAAAAATCAAACTCAGACAACTCCTGTTCTGGGTATTACCGGTACGGGAGGTGCAGGTAAATCGTCTTTGGTAGACGAACTCGTGAGACGTTTTCTCAATGATTTCCCGGATAAAACCCTGGGAATTGTATCAGTCGATCCTTCAAAACGGAAGACCGGCGGAGCACTTCTGGGAGATCGAATCCGTATGAATGCGATTAACTCGCCACGGGTATATATGCGTTCCTTGGCAACCCGTCAAAGCAATTTGGCCCTTTCTAAACACGTGCAGGAAGCGGTTGAAGTATTGAAAGCTGCCGAGTACGACTTGATTATTTTAGAAACCAGCGGTATTGGGCAGAGCGATACCGAAATTCTTGATCATAGTGATGTCTCGCTTTACGTGATGACGCCCGAATTTGGTGCCGCCACCCAGCTTGAAAAAATCGACATGCTTGATTTTGCCGATCTGGTAGCAATCAACAAATTTGACAAGCGCGGGGCGCAGGACGCCTTACGTGATGTAAAAAAACAATATATGCGCAATCATCAGCTGTGGGAAACTCCGCAGGATGATTTGCCGATCTACGGCACTATCGCCAGCCAGTTTAATGACCCCGGAATGAATCGTCTTTACAAGGCAATTATGGATGAGTTGGCTACAAAGACACAAACCAATCTCGAAAGCAGCTTTGAAATCAGCGATGAGATGTCAGAAAAGATATTTGTAATTCCGCCTGCACGTACGCGCTACCTTTCTGAAATCGCCGAAAACAACCGCAGTTACGATGATACGGCGCTATCACAGCGCGAGGTGGCGCAAAAGCTTTACGGTATTTATAAAACCATCGAAACCGTAACCGGTAAAGCACCAGAGCTCGATAAAGCAGGTTTGATATTGGAGCAGGATTTGCAGGAAGGGGATCTGGCTAAACTTTTACTGGCCGAATTTGATAAACTCAAAATGGATCTCGATCCTTACAATTGGGAAGTAATCACGGGTTGGGAAGCGAAAGTAAACCGCTATAAGAATCCGGTTTATACATTTAAGGTACGTGATAAAGAGATTAAGATTGATACGCATACCGAGTCGCTGTCACACCAGCAAATTCCCAAAGTGGCTTTGCCCAAATACGAGGCCTGGGGCGATATTTTAAAATGGGTGTTGCAGGAAAATGTCCCGGGTGAATTTCCGTACACCGCAGGTTTGTACCCGTTTAAGCGTACCGGTGAAGATCCTACCCGTATGTTTGCAGGTGAGGGTGGGCCAGAGCGTACCAACCGCCGTTTTCATTATGTGAGTACGGGCTTGCCCGCTAAGCGACTTTCTACCGCTTTTGACAGTGTGACCCTTTACGGTAACGACCCCGATCACCGCCCTGATATTTACGGAAAAATTGGTAATGCCGGGGTGTCAATTTGCTGTCTGGATGATGCTAAAAAACTCTACTCAGGCTTTGATTTGGCAAACCCGATGACTTCGGTAAGTATGACCATAAATGGGCCTGCACCCATGTTGTTGGGCTTTTTTATGAATGCTGCAATCGATCAGGCTTGTGAGAAGTATATCAAAGAAAATGGTCTGGAGGATGAGGTTGAAGCAAAGCTGAGAGAAAACTACGACGATAAAGGATTGGAGCGACCTCGATATCAGAACTTTTCTAACGAAGCAAAACAGGCGGAAGGGACTCTGCCCGAAGGAAACAACGGTCTTGGTTTGATGCTTCTGGGTATTACCGGAGATCAGGTATTGCCAAAAGAGGTCTACGAGAAAATCAAAGCCGAAACTATAAGTCAGGTGCGAGGTACAGTGCAGGCCGATATTTTAAAGGAAGATCAGGCACAAAACACCTGTATTTTTTCTACTGAATTCGCGCTTCGACTTATGGGCGATGTACAGGAATATTTTATAGAAAGTCAAATCCGTAATTTTTACTCGGTTTCCATTTCGGGCTATCACATTGCTGAAGCGGGTGCGAACCCCATTACGCAACTGGCGTTTACGTTGGCAAACGGTTTCACCTACGTGGAATATTACCTGAGCCGTGGGATGGATATTAATAAATTTGGTCCCAACCTTTCGTTTTTCTTTAGCAACGGTATTGATCCGGAATATGCGGTGATTGGGCGTGTGGCGCGTAAGATTTGGGCGAAAGCTTTAAAGCATAAATACGGTGCAAACCCACGGGCACAAATGCTGAAGTATCACATACAGACTTCAGGGCGCTCGCTGCACGCGCAGGAAATAGATTTTAACGACATACGCACCACCTTACAGGCGCTGTATGCGATTTACGACAATTGTAATTCGCTGCATACCAACGCCTATGATGAGGCAATCACCACGCCTACCGAAGAAAGCGTACGCCGTGCAATGGCGATACAACTCATCATCAATAAGGAGTTAGGTCTGGCTAAAAATGAAAACCCCATCCAGGGAGCTTTTATTATCGAAGAATTAACCGACCTGGTTGAAGAAGCGGTCTTGCTGGAGTTTGACCGTATTACCGAAAGAGGTGGAGTTCTTGGCGCGATGGAAACCATGTACCAGCGCAGTAAAATACAGGAAGAAAGTCTGTATTACGAGACGTTGAAGCATAACGGAGATTTCCCGATTATTGGGGTAAATACCTTTTTAAGCAGTACCGGTTCGCCAACAGTTAAGCCAATGGAAGTCATCAGAGCTACAGAAGCTGAGAAACAAGCGCAAATTAAAACGCTTAATCAATTGCATAAAGCTTATGAAGAAAAAGCCCAGCAGGCTCTTGAAGGTATACAAAATGCCGCTATTCAGAATGAAAATATCTTTGAACATCTGATGGAAGCCACAAAAGTGTGTTCGTTGGGTCAAATCACTAACGCCCTCTTTGAAGTAGGCGGACAGTATAGAAGGAATATGTAAGCAGGATACCAAGATTTTAAAGCGCTAGCGCATAAAATCTTGAGTATATCGCTTACCCTGAGCTAAGCCGAAGGGTTGCTCTTTTTAACCTAAATTTAATTTGGGAGCCTAAAGTGTTTTTAGAAAAAGGCTTTGCCGAAGGAAATAGTGTGCGAAAAGCCCGTCCTGAGTTTTTATCGAAGGCCTTATCCCAAATCGCGATAGCGAGTTTGGGATCTTTTAAGCTTAGGGTCCAAGACCTCACAGGTTTTAGAAACCTGTGAGGTCTCTTTTTAAAACTTATTTTTCGTTTATAACCCGCGTGAAGGATAGCAGCGGAAATCCTGTTTTTGCCGTCAGGCAAAAGCAGATTGCAGCGGATAGCCTGACCCGAAGGGGCACGCCCAAATACGAAATAGTATATTCGATATTTCGGAACTCCCGTCTAAAGTCTCAAATCTAATATCTCAGGTCTGGAATCTATCTAATCCTCAAAATCATAATCGTCGGGATCAAAAGGAAGGTCATCGTCAGGATCAGGATCGTTATAATTAATGCCCGGCGGATTGAAAAGTCCCCAGCGGTCAATGATATAATTCCACGGGTCAAAGGTTGCTACCCATTCGGCAAATAAAACGCGAAACACTTCAATCTCGTCGCGCAGTAAATTGAGGTATTCAGTTTCTTTAAATCCGTACATCTCCAGTCCGGTCATATGTGTGGCAAGTTCGCGGGCACATCGGCGTATGATCGTAGCCTTTTCCATCTTGATGTCATAGAGGTCACAATTCCAGGCACCGGCAATCTTTGCAGGTATGATCGAGGCATCTTCCCGAATATAAATCGCGTGACTTCTTAAAATTTCCTGTTCGTCGGGATTGTCACTTTGTAGTTCGTACGAAGAGGCGATTTCGGCAATACGGTTGGAGAGCTTTAAAATTTCATTCGCTTTTTGATAAAGCGGGCTCGAGCGATAATCCTCATGAGGAGTGGCATCTTCTGAAGACATGATTTTTAGATTTTATGCTGTATCCCTAAAATAGGGTTTTAAAAAGGAATAGACCTAAATGGAGGCAGAAAAGTAATGGAATAGGATTGTTTAGAGCGTCATCATCCATTTACGCTGCAGTCTGCGGAATTTACGAAGCTCAACTCTAAGAATATTCAGGAAATCTTTGCCGTTGCTCTCGGCACGCTCCAAACGTTCGCAGGTCCTGTACAGGCGAGCTGTAAGCCGTTCTAATGAGGCTGCGTAGCGTAGGCGGTCGTCCTGAAATGCCTGACTTTCGGCTTTAAGAATTTCAGGGGCCAAAGAGTCTGAGTCCCTAACAATATCTCCGGAAAAGTACACATACGGATTCTCGCTTCCGTTGCTTTGCAATGGAGCCAGATCGTAAACCAGATAGCTTGAAATTGAGCGCGATAGCTTCAGAATTTCCTGTGCCTGGTTGTATAATTTACTATTTAGCGGAGTATATCTCATAGAATTAAAAGTCACTCAAATTTACCTGAATTCACAGCGATTTATATATGGTATTTAATTTTTAAGCGTACATTTACTTTAAAATTTAAAGTAAAACTTGTTTTTTATTTAAAATGCAAATAGATCCTACAAACTGGAAAATACTTCAAATCTTACAGCGCAATGCGCGTATGTCTGTAAGTGCGATAAGCCGTGAAGTTGGAGTAACCTCACCTGCGGTTGCAGAACGTATACGCAAGATGGAAGATGCCGGGATTTTGATAGGCTATAAAGCCGAGGTGTCACACATTGGTTCCGGACATCAGCTTAAGGCTATTATTACTTTACGTGCTTTTATGGGAAGGCTAAAACCTTTTCTGGAAAAAGTACACGATTTTTCTGAAGTACTCAATTGCTATCGCATTACCGGTAACGAAAATATATTTATGGAAGTGGTTTTATTTGATCAGTTTCACCTGGAGGAATTTATAGACAAGCTAATCACGTATGGCGAGACAAAAACGCATATTGTATTGTCTACAGTGATTGAAAATGCACCCATACGGACCCGACGGGAAGACCGTGAAAAGATTAAACTAAAGAGTGCTCAAATACCAAATCCCAAAGGCAATCAATAAAATGATGCCCACCCAGCTGGCAATCTTTAGTGCAGTACTGGGGCGGTCTTCTTCGGCTACATCTTCAGAATTTATGGCTAAATAGTTTGCAATCGCAAAGAATGGAGCGGTTAAAAATGAAAGAATGGTAGCAACTTCTACCAGCTTGCCCATTTCGCTGGTTAAAAAAAACAGGATGCAAACGGTACCGGAGATCAAAACAAGCATCCAGGTTGCATAGCCTTTAGATTGTGTTTTGCCCGTAAGCAATTCAAAAGTTTTGTTCATCGCCCGGGGCGAAGCATCAAGTGTTGTTAACGTCGTGCTGAACATTGTGGTAAGTGCAGCGATACCTATGATGTAAAACGCCCAGTTACCCAGACTGCTGGTGTACATATCGATAAGCTGTTTGGCAAATGCACCGCCACTGGGGCTAAACGATTCGCCTGTATTGTGCATAATAAGTGCGCCAAGGCTAATAAAGCAGGTTCCCACAACAACAGTTCCCAGAAAACCGACATTGAAATCAAAAACTGCAGATTTACGACTGATCTTACCTTCTTTAGCTTTTTCTAGTGACCAGAGTGAATGCCAGATTGATATATCAAGTGGGGCCGGCATCCAGCCCATAAAGGCAATTAAAAATGCAATTCCCAGCGCGTCTGAAGGTATAACCTGATCAAAGGAAACAGCTTGGTGCGGTTCAAAACCTGCAATGACTACTGCCGCAAGCGTGCTCAAAGTTAGCACTATCACAATGACTTTCATCAGCCGATCTAACAACGAATAGTTGCCTACTAATAAGATTGCTGCACAACAAGCGGTTACAATTAATGACCAGGTGGTTATACTCCAGTCCATCCCAAAAATATAGGTTGCAATACCTGCTGTTACTATGGTTACCGCAGTTTGTATGGTAAACATCGTGAGCAGGTTTATAATAAAATACAGGATAAGCAAGGGCTTACCCAACTTGAGGTATCCTTCAAGCAGGCTGGTTCCGGTAGCGGCTGCATAGCGGGGACCGAACTGAAAAAAGGGGTATTTAATCAAATGAATAAGGAGCAGGGCCCAAAGTAGTCCAAGCCCGTAATCTGCCCCTGCACGGGTAGATTGTACCAAATGAGAGACGCCAATTGCTGCCCCGGCAAATAAAAGACCGGGTCCTAACTGCCTGAGCAGGTTTTTCATGAGCTTATTGATTTTTCTTAATCGAGTCTGAAAGCAGGCGTCTGGCTCTTAGTAATTTGACCTTTACATTGCCCAAAGGTTCATCGAGCTTTTGTGCCATTTCTTTATAACTCATTTCCTGAAAGTAGCGCAAATTGATCATTTCCTGATAATGCGGTTTCAGTTTTTTTATCAGACTTTGTAATTCAGAAAGATTTTGCTCGGTAATTAGGGCATCTTCGGCGGTAGGATTTTCGTCAATTACTTTATTAAGCTGGTTGTCTTTTTCCAGATGACGCTGTCTGCTTTGTTCTTTTCGGAATAAATCAATCTGAAGATTCTTGGAAATCGTAATCAGCCAGGTTCCAAACTGATAGCTGCTGTTGTAGGTGTGCAGCTGATTAAAGGCTTTAGAAAAAGTCTGAATGGTTATTTCTTCCGCTTTAAATTCATCCTGGGTGCGCGCCAGCTGAAAATTGTAAACCAAGTTCCAATGTGAGTTGAGCAGGTAATTATACGCTGCCTGACTGCCACACTGAGCTTCAGTGATTTTTTGGTCTAAAAGCGGTTTATTCAATTCCAACGTTGGGGTTTTATAACAATATTACTTATAAAAATAAGCATTTGCACGCTTATCATAAAAGGTTCAAGAATAAGTATATATAAAGTCAGATTCCGTTCTCTGAGTCGTAGAGAGGCTTTTCGAAGTACAAGAAAAGCAAAAACTTCACGGGATAGAATTAATAAAAGCAACCAGGGATTTAAAAATCCTAAAGTCCAAAGTACCGGGACTAAGGTGTAAAAAGCCAATTGCGAAATGTAAAACAGACCCAGTTGCAACTGGTGTTTCTTTTTGTAAAGGTGTGAGACCCCTACGTGTCTTCTTTTTTGAATAAACCAGGATTTCCAGCTTTTTTCAGGTTCTGAAACGGTAAATGCTTCGGGATTTATGCAGATGGCTGTATTGTTAGGGGTTGCATTTTGATTTACAAATAAATCGTCATCACCAGCCCTGTGCTTTTGATGTTGTTTAAAGCCTTCAGTCTCTGTAAACAGTTTTTTGGTGTAGCCCAGATTACGTCCCACACCCATATAGGCGTTTTTCGCTTCCGCATAAGCGAAATACTGCAAAGCCGTAAAAACCGTTTCAAAACGAATGAGCTTATTGAGTATTGATTTTTTTTGAGATCGGTAACCCCCGTAGCCCAAAACAATCTGTTTCTTCTCAGTGAATTTTTGAGCCATGAACTGAAGCCAGTTGGCAGAGGCGGGGACACAATCGGCATCGATTAAAAGGAGGTTGTTGTATTGTGCCTGAGAGACAGCCTGAGTAATACCGGCTTTTTTACCCCTTTCTGTTTTTAAGTCAATTACTGAAAGATTCTTATATCGCGAAGCGGAATGTTCAAGGAGCTTCAGACTTCCGTCAGTGCTGTGGTCGTTGATCAAAATGATTTCAAATACCGGATAGTTTTGCCGCGTAAGTGCATCGATTAATTGCGGAAGATTTTCAGCTTCGTTTTGCGCGCAACTGATTATCGTAACGCCGGTTTCAGACTTTTGAAAAGTTTGTAATGTAGATTCTTTATAAAAAAACCAAAATCGAAAAAAATACCCAAAGTAAATGATATTGATGAGCGTAAAACCTGCAAAGAGGTACGGCAGCATCAAAAGCAGGGTATTCAAAAGGATTAGTGTTAGTCCTTAGGGTTAGAGCAATCGCCGATTTCATCAGGCATTTTGCCACACATACCGCAAGCTTCGCCTGATTTGTTTAAATACGGATTTTGACTGGCACAGGTACCTGCAAATTTTCCGTCTTTTTTAACCCAGATTTTAATAGCAATCCCGGCAAAAGCAAGACCTAATAGTACAAGTGTGATTAATAAAAGTTTCATATCGTGAAATTTGGTACAAAGATACAAACTGATGCGCTGAAGCGCAAAGAATACGCTGTATAGCTGCGCGTTAAATTAAATGTAAAAGCTTATTCGATGATGTTTACTTCGGGCTCTATAATGATGCCAAACTGCTCCTGCACCTCTTTTTTAACTCGTAGCGCTAAATCCCAGATTTCTGCACCTGTGGCATTCCCATAGTTAACCAGTACCAATGCCTGATTTTTATGTACACCCGCGTCACCATAACGTTTTCCTTTAAAACCGGCCTGTTCTATAAGCCAGCCTGCGGGAATTTTTATATCTGTATCTGAAATCACATAATGCGGCATTTGTGGAAACGTTTCCTGCAGCCTTTCAAATTGCTCCCGAGAAATAATGGGATTTTTAAAAAAACTACCACTGTTGCCAAGTTCTTTAGGGTCGGGCAGTTTTGACGATCGAATGGCAATCACCGCATTTGCAATATCCTTAATGCCGGGATGGGTTATTTCCTCATCCTCCAACGTCTGCTGAATCGCTCCATACTCGGTATGGAGTTGATGGTTTGCTTTGGTGAGTTTAAAAGTTACCGAAGTAATTACAAATCGGTCTTTCAGCTCATTTTTAAACACCGATTCGCGATACCCGAAATTACAATCAGCCAATGAAAAGTTACGCTCTTTCAGGCTATTTCGGTCTATAGCTGTACACGCGTGAAAGACATCTTTCAGCTCAACGCCGTAAGCACCTATGTTTTGCACCGGCGCAGTACCGGTATTTCCGGGAATAAGCGCAAGATTTTCTACACCACCATAGCCGTGCTCCACGCAGTACATCACAAATTGGTGCCAGTTTTCACCAGCAGCAACTTCAACCCAAACATGATTGTCGTCTTCGTCGACGATTTTTATTCCTTTAAGAGCAACGTGTACGACCAGGCCATCGATATCCCTTTTAAACAGCATATTGCTCCCGCCGCCCAAGATAAATGGATTGGGGTAGTCGGGATGGCTAAGCGCTTCTTTGAGTTCCTGCACGGAAGTAGCCGAAACGAAAGTTTCGGCCTTTGCCGGAATGCCAAAGGTGTTATACGCTTTTAAAGAAACGTGGTGCTGAAGATTCATTAATCTTTATAAAGGCTTAAAGCTTCTTTTAACAGGGCAACGGCTTCAATAAGGTCTTCTTTTTTCAGTACATAAGCGATGCGTACCTGATTAAGGCCTTCGCCGGGTGTTGAGTAAAAACCGGCAGCAGGTGCTACCATTACCGTTTTACCATTGTGCTCAAAAGACTCCAGAAGCCACTGTGCAAAGTCATCTGAATTTTTAACCGGTAACTCAGCGATACAGTAAAATGCACCTTTGGGCTTCGCTACGCGTACTCCCGGAATAGCTTCTAAACCTGCAACGAGTGTATCTCTACGATCTACATATTCTGAAATTACTTCGTCAAAATAGGATTGTGGCGTGTCTAGCGCAGCCTCGCTGGCAATTTGAGCAAGTGTTGGCGGACTTAAGCGTGCCTGTGCGAATTTCATTGCGGTAGCCATAAACTCTTTATTACGACTCACTAAGCAGCCAATACGAGCTCCACACATAGAAAATCGTTTAGAAACCGAGTCAATCATAATGGTGTGCTCGTCAATCTCCCTTTGGTTCAATACCGAATGGTGCTGAAGGCCGTCATAGGCAAACTCACGATACACTTCGTCTGCAATCAGAAAAAGATCATGCTTCTTAACCAGTTCAGATAGTTGGTCAAGCTCATCCTGGCTGTACAGATAACCAGTAGGGTTACCCGGGTTGCAAATTACAATCGCTTTGGTTTTTGGGGTGATTTGCTTTTCAAATTCTGAAATGGGAGGTAAAGCAAAACCACTTTCAAAAGATGAGATTACCGGCTTTACTGTTACACCTGATGCTGTGGCAAAACCATTATAATTAGCATAAAAAGGTTCGGGGATGATGATTTCATCGCCGGGATCTGTAATCGTTCCCATCGCAAAAAGTAAAGCTTCAGAACCACCGGTAGATACAATAATGTCATTTGCCGTGATGTCAATACCTTGTTTGCCGTAGTAAGCGGCAAGTTTTTCGCGATAGCTTAAAAAACCTGCAGAGTGACTGTATGATAACACCTCAATATCAGCATTTTTAACTGCGTCAAGCGCGTGTTGTGGAGTTTTGATATCTGGCTGACCAATGTTAAGCTGGTGTATTTGAATGCCTCGAGCTTCAGCGGCTTCGGCATAAGGTACCAATTTGCGTATAGGTGATTGAGGCATATCCTGCCCCTTTTGAGATAACTGTGGCATGTTCTTTTTCTTTAGGCTGCAAATTTGCGAATTATTAACGAGAAAATAATTTATAGCAGGTGCTTAAAATTTTCAGGTAAAAATGGTAAATTCATACAAAAGAGCGCGTTATGGTGAGGTTTGTATATTTTTCAGCGGTATTATTTGCATTTTTATTAGGTAAAGAGGCATTTGGGCAGGGTACTTTTCAATTGCCTCAGGGAGAGAAGCGCCTAAAAATAAAAGCCGATGTCGTTAATAATTTAGTGATTATACCGGTCACGGTTAATGGCGTAGAACTCTCTTTTCTTCTGGATACCGGCGTTCGTTCCACAATTTTATTTGGAATTGAGTCCGATGATGATCTAAAACTCAACAATCGTTCAACCGTTTGGTTAAGCGGAGCGGGAGATGGCGAGCCCACCGAAGCTATAAAATCTACTCACAATATCATAAGTGTAGGACAGTCCACTGCGATTGATCAAATTGTTTATTACATTCCTGATGGAGAGAATAATTTTTCTCCAAGACTTGGATTTGCTGTCCATGGAATTATAGGATACGAACTACTTAAAGATTTTGTCGTCGAGGTAGATTATCAGCGTGAATATGTAAAACTACATGATCCTGAATCTTTTAAAACTTCAAGGTACCGTTCTGATACTCCGGTAGCTTTACAGCTGATTGCGGGTAAACCCTATATTGATCTCAAAATTCTGGGGGATAACAATGCAGAGATTGCAACTAAACTTTTACTGGACTCCGGTAGCGGGGATGCTTTATGGCTTTTTGAGAATGAGAAAAAGGGAATCCAGGTTTCTGAAAATTCATTTAAAGATCATTTGGGATTGGGTCTCAGTGGAGAGGTTACGGGGTATCGCTCCCGTTTACCGCGGCTAGAACTGGGTGATTACACCCTAAATGAAGTAAACGTTGCTTATCCTGATACTACCTCATTAAATTATCTGCGCGGGATGAATTTTAGAAATGGAAGTCTGGGTTCCGAAATTTTAAAACGATTTAAGGTCGTTTTTGATTATAAAAATCAGCTTATGTACCTGCGCAAGAACAGATATTTTGATGAGCCATTTCGATACGATCGTAGTGGACTTGTAGTTCAGCATACGGGTTTTGAACTTGTAGCTGATTTAGATTATCGAATTGCAAAAGATCAAAATATGACCGAAGTATCAAAAGATGCCTGGGGCAGTGGTGGATCCCGAAGCAGCATTTTTTTAGAAACCAATATGGTTCAATTTCCACAGTTTAAGTTGAAACCCAATTATGAAATAGCAGCTATTCGCGAGGATTCTCCGGGGGCAGAGGCGGGCTTAAGTGTGGGAGATAAACTTATTAAAGTAAACGGAAGAGCAGTTGCTAATCTCAAGCTTGAAGAAATAACCCGTTACTTTTACAGGGATGAAGGTTCGGTACTAAAGCTTCAGGTTGATCGAAACGGGATGGTTTTTAATTGTAAGCTAAAGCTGAAAAAGATACTGGACTAAATAAAAAAGGCGGCTCAATGAGCCGCCTTTTGACATTCTATCAATTTAGTTAATTACTCTCAGGGAGCAATGTTCCCTTAATTTTTAGAGTATACGGTTCTGCAGAAGCATTGGTATATACGGTTATCGTTTTGCGAATAGGCCCCGCAGCACGGTTGGTGTCATACTTTACCTTGATCACTCCGGTTTCGCCGGGAGCTATCGGGTCTTTTGGTGGACTTGGCACTGTGCAGCCACAAGTAGAATAGGCTTTTGAAATAACAAGTGGTGCAGTACCTGTATTGGTAAACTTAAATTCACGTTCCCCATCAGATCCATGTGCGACATCACCGTAATCAATAACATCTGTTTCAAATGTGATTTCTGCTTTTTTCTCCTGAGCCTGAAGGCCTAACGTCATTAAACCAACGGCAAGTAGTAAAACAATTTTTTTCATAATTCTAAGTGTTATTAAGGCCTAAAATTAAACTTAATCTGTGGTCTTTGCAAAAGGTTAACTCTTTTTAATCGAGAATAGAAGCCTTTAAACCCTTCAACTCCCAGATAAAACAGCGCAGAATAAGTCTTTTTTAATGCCCTCGTTCTTTTAAAAATACTATGTATATGAGTATTTTTGCCCTCTTAAAGACAAAAATCAGACCAAGATGGCATTAGCGGCACAATATAGTTCAAAAGAAGTAGAGCAGAAGTGGTACGACTACTGGATGCAGCACAACTACTTTCACTCTGAACCCAATGAAAAGGAACCCTATACGATTGTAATCCCACCGCCTAACGTCACCGGGATTTTACATATGGGGCATATGCTGAATAATACCATTCAGGATGTTTTAATACGAAGAGCACGCCTTAAAGGATTTAATGCCTGCTGGGTGCCTGGCACAGATCACGCCTCTATCGCTACGGAAGCTAAAGTAGTGGCTAAGTTAAAGGCCGAAGGCATTAATAAAGCAGACCTTACGCGCGAAGAATTCCTAAAACACGCCTGGGAATGGACTGATAAGTACGGAGGAACCATTCTGGAACAACTTAAAAAACTTGGGGCTTCTTGCGATTGGGAACGCTTACGCTTTACGATGGATGACACCATGTCAGCAAGTGTGATTCAGTGCTTTATCGATTTATACAATAAAGGTCTTATCTATCGCGGTCATCGCATGGTAAACTGGGATCCGGAAGCAAAAACCACACTTTCTGATGAAGAAGTAATTCATGAGGAGCGTCAGGGCAAATTATATTACATCAATTATAAGCTTGAGGGCAGTGATGAGCATTTGGTTATTGCTACCACACGCCCCGAAACTATTTTTGGCGATACAGCTATCTGTATCAACCCTAACGATGAGCGTTTCACCCATTTAAAAGGGAAGAAGGCCATTGTGCCCGTGGTAAATCGCGTAGTGCCTATTATTGAAGATGAGTACGTGGATCTGGAGTTTGGTACCGGTTGCCTTAAAGTGACTCCCGCTCACGATGAGAATGATAAAATGCTTGGAGATAAGCATAATCTGGAAGTAGTAGATATTTTTAATGATGATGCTACACTGAATTCATTCGGCTTACACTATCAGGGTAAAGACCGCTTTGTCGTACGTGAAGAAATTGTAAAAGAGCTTCAGGAATTGGGAGCTTTGGTTAAGACCGAAAGTCACCTGAATAAAGTAGGAACTTCAGAACGCACTAAGGCTATAATCGAACCCAAACTGTCTGACCAGTGGTTTGTTAAGATGAAAGATCTTGCTGAGCCTGCAATTAAAGCAGTTTTAGACAGTGATGAGGTAAATCTATTTCCTAAAAAGTTTGAAAATACCTACCGTCACTGGATGGAGAACATCCGCGACTGGAATATTTCCCGTCAACTCTGGTGGGGGCAGCAAATCCCTGCTTATTATTTTGGAGACGGGAAAGAAGATTTTGTCGTAGCTAAAAATATGGAGGAGGCTTTAGCTTCCGCGAAAGCAAAAACCGGAAATCAAAATCTAACTGAAGCAGACCTGAAACAGGACGAAGATGCCTTGGATACCTGGTTTTCTTCCTGGTTGTGGCCCATGAGCGTTTTTGACGGAATTGCAAACCCTGACAATGCCGATTTTCAATATTATTATCCTACCAATGATCTGGTAACAGGGCCTGATATTTTGTTTTTCTGGGTGGCACGTATGGTTATGGCGGGTTATGAATATACCGGAAAGCAACCCTTTACCAATGTATATCTTACGGGGCTTGTACGTGACGCTGAAAGACGTAAAATGTCGAAGTCGCTTGGGAATTCACCTGATGCAATGAAGCTGATTGATGATTACGGAGCAGATGGAGTACGGGTAGGTCTGTTGCTGAGTGCTTCTGCAGGTAATGATTTGCTATTTGATGAAGATTTGTGCAAACAGGGTAAAGGCTTTATCAATAAAATCTGGAATGCTTTTAGGCTCATTCAGGGTTGGCAGGTTGATGTGAATGCCGAGCAACCCGAGGCTAGTAAGAGAGGTCTGGAATGGTATTCAGAGCGTTTCAAACAAACTACAGAAGAGATTGAAGATCACTTCAGCAAATACCGTATCAGTGACGCATTGATGGCGACCTATAAATTAGTGTGGGATGATTTCTGCAGCTGGTTGCTTGAGATTGTGAAGCCCGAATATGGTAAGCCCATAGATCAAAGAACCTATGATGCCGTGATTGCGGTATTAGAAGATAATCTGCGTATACTGCATCCGTTTACGCCATTTGCTTCGGAAGAAATCTGGCAAACTATTGCAGATCGAACGCCCGAAGAAGCTTTGATCATCAATGAATGGCCGGCTATTGCTAAGCCAAACATTGAAATGCTTGAAGAGTTTGAACTGGCAACGCAGGTTATTACAGGAGTTCGGGCTATTCGAAAAGATAAAAATATTTCATTTAAAGAGGAGCTTGAGCTACACGTACTTAATACCGAAGGTTTTTCTACGGATTTTGATTCTATTATTAAAAAGCTGGGTAATCTTTCAGCATTAAAAACAACAGAAACATCGGTTGATGGAGCTTTATCTTTCCGGGTAAAGGCTAATGAGTACTTTATTCCGTTAACCGGAGCGATTGATATTGATGCCGAGATTGCTAAAATCAAGGAAGAGCTTGCCTATACGCAAGGCTTTATCAATTCAGTAGCAAAAAAGCTTTCTAACGAACGATTTGTAAACAATGCACCAGAGCAGGTAGTGGCTTTAGAGCGTCAGAAACAGGCCGATGCACAAGCTAAAATTGATGCTCTGGAAAAGAGATTGTCAGCTTTAAGTTAGAGCTTAAAACGCTGTGAGATTTTAAGAAGGGATATATTTATCTACCAGTTTGATATATTCCTTCTTAGCTTCTTTAGTAGAAAGTCCCTTGAGCTGAATGAGTGCATTGTACTTAAATGCGCTGCGTAGGTCATTTTCCTTAATATTCCCTGCATTTAGTAGCGTGTTCTCGTGATTGCCTTTTTTATAATAGGCGTAAAGGAGTAATTGGATATCCTGAGGCAATGCAATGTTTGTGTTGCTAGCACGGTGTGCAGCTTCCTGAAAAGCCTTATCTAATGCTTCTTTTTTGCTCAAAACACAATTAGTTTTCGCGGGTTGCAATGACGCTTTCGGCTCCCTTTACCTTTTGGTTTAATTTAACCGTAAGTGGCGTTCCCACTGGTAAAAATAAGTCAACTCTTGAGCCAAACTTAATAAAACCACTGTCTTCCCCTTGTTCTGCAGTATCACCTTCTTTAGCGTAATTTACAATGCGCTTAGCCAAAGCACCGGCGATTTGACGATAGAGGATATCCCCAAACGACGTACTGCGAACTACTACAGTAGTACGCTCATTCTCTTCAGAAGCTTTAGGGTGCCAGGCAACAAGATACTTACCGGGATGGTATTTGCTGAAAACGACTTCTCCGCCTACGGGGTACCGGGTTACGTGTACATTTATAGGAGACATAAAGATGGAAACCTGCAATCTTTGTTCTTTGAAATATTCTTTTTCAAAAACCTCTTCAATAACTACAATCTTGCCATCTACAGGTGAGACGATTTCATTGATATTTCCGCTAGATTTTCGCCCAGGATTTCTAAAAAACTGAAGTATTAAAACCAGTAAAATTAAAAGCGCAGCATAGCATAAATACTGTAGCCATTGGGGTGAAACCCAGGTATGCGTAGCCAGTACCCCTGCAATGACAATGAGCAGTGTAATCGTGATTATGGTATAACCTTCTTTATGAAACATATTCAAATACTATTAAAACCAGATAAATAAATGGACTGGCAAACAAGATGCTGTCCAGTCTGTCGTAAAGTCCCCCATGACCCGGCATCAGTGTGCCACTATCTTTAACTCCCGCTTCACGCTTTAATTTTGATTCTATGAGGTCGCCAAAGGTGCCCAGGGTGCTCATAACCACAGCGAGCGATAACCAGATATTAAAGTTAAGACTTCCGGTGAATTTATGAATGAAATAACTTGCTCCACACGCAAATACTAAACCTCCAAAGAAGCCTTCTATTGTTTTTTTAGGTGAAATACTAGGGAAGAGTTTATGCCTTCCAAAACTTTTACCCACAATATAGGCAAACGTATCGTTAGTCCAGATCAGTATAAACAAGCCAGCTACTGTGTAAGGTGAAAAATCATCTCCATGTGAAGGTAACAAGGTTAAAAATACAAAACTGGCAATCATATAAAATACCGTGATGTGCAATTTTTGCAGCTTCCCATACCTTCTTATTTTTTCACTGAATAAATTTTTCATCAGGTATAGGCCTGTAATAACTGTAATACCTAGAAGGAGAAGCGTGGCTAAATACGAAACTTTATAATAACTAAAAAAAAGAATAAATCCAATTAGGATAAGGTAAGTGTACCAAAACTGAAATCCAATGAGTCTCAAAAACTCACGTAGGGTGATTATTCCAAAAAGTAGAAATAATAAAATGTACCATTTTTCAGAAATGAATATGGCAGCGAGAAGGATTACAACGTAAAGTAAGCCCGAAAGTGCACGTATGGAGAGTTCACGCATACTACAGGTCTTCTAACAGCAGCAGATAAAGATTTTTTGCGCTACTGCCATAGGACATAAAATCTTTAGCCCCTTCTTTAGGTTCAAAATTCTTGATCGTAGTAATATTTGTAGGTATCTGGCCGGTGTTTTTCTTTTTAATACCCCGCAGACCTTCTCCGATGCTATTAACAATCTGACTGGTTGTAGCAAAAATCACAAAATTTTGAGGGAGTTCTTTCAGTTTTTTCTCTTTGATTTGTTTGGAAGAAATAAGCAGGCTCCCATCATCGGCAATCAGATTTTCACAAACTGAAAGGAAGAAACTCGACTCTTTGTTGGTATTGAAGTTGAGGTTATAGCCGTCAAAAAGTTTGTCCAGCTTAGGGTCTAAGCAATATACATCTTTTTCATACCAGTCATTTTCTAACAGAATGTTGTCAAAACTTTCGTGTACTTCATCCATATCTGTACAATACAGAAATTTTCCACCGTTTAAGATGAAATGCTTGGTGAAGCGCTCATCTGCCGGTGCGCTAATGTCTGGCATATACTTACCGCGCTCTGAACCCTTGAGATTTGGGTTATCAGTGCTGGCAGTTTTTTTAGGCTGAAAAAGCTTTTTTAGGATACTCATAAATGAGTGGCTGTGCTACAAATTTAGGATTTAATCAAATATAAAAAATCTTAACTCAACATTGCGTTAAGTTAAGATTTATATCTTGTTCCTATAAAAAAAATCAGTTTTCTTCTACAATCGTACTTTCTGACTCTTCCGTTTCCTTTCCGGTTTCGGGTTTGTCGAACGGACGTTTGCCAAAAATCTTTTCCAAATTGTCTTTAAAAATAACTTCTTTGTCAAGTAAAACCTCGGCAAGCTCGTTGAGCTTGTCCTTGTTGTCTTCCAGAATCTTAATGGCGCGTTGATATTGCTCTTCGATAATAGAAGAAATTTCCTTGTCAATCAATTCAGCGGTTTTTTCACTGTAAGGCTTGCTGAAGTTATACTCATTTTGGCCAGAAGAGTCGTAATAGGTTAGGTTACCAATCTTATCATTTAGACCATAGGTAGTTACCATCATTCGCGCTTGTTTGGTGACTTTTTCAAGATCACTCAAAGCACCTGTGGATATCTTATCAAAAGTGACTTTCTCTGCGGCACGTCCTCCCATTGCAGCGCACATCTCATCGAGCATTTGCTCGGGTCTCACGATAAGACGTTCTTCAGGTAAATACCACGCAGCACCTAACGATCTTCCGCGGGGAACAATAGTTACTTTAACCAGGGGAGCAGCATGCTCCAGCATCCAGGAAACGGTTGCGTGTCCTGCTTCGTGAAATGCTATAGCACGTTTCTCTGCAGGAGTAATAATTTTATTTTTCTTCTCAAGACCGCCAACAATACGGTCAACAGCATCCAGAAAATCCTGTCTTCCTACGGCAGTTTTACCTTGCCTAGCTGCAATAAGGGCCGCTTCGTTACACACGTTGGCAATATCAGCACCAGAGAAACCTGGCGTTTGCTTTGCCATAAATTCAGTATCCAGTTCGTCTGCCACTTTTTTAAGTGGACGCAGGTGCACCTCGAAGATTTCTTTACGCTCCCTTACATCCGGAAGGTCTACATAAATCTGACGGTCAAATCGACCGGCACGCATCAATGCGGTATCAAGAACATCTGCACGGTTAGTGGCTGCAAGTACAATTACGTTTGTATTTGTTCCAAAACCATCCATCTCGGTAAGAAGTTGGTTAAGGGTATTTTCACGCTCATCGTTAGAGCCGCTAAAATTGGCTTTGCCACGGGCGCGACCTATAGCATCTATTTCATCAATAAATATAATTGCCGGAGATTTTTCTTTCGCCTGCTTAAACAGGTCACGTACACGAGACGCACCCACACCTACGAACATTTCAACAAAATCAGAACCGGAAAGGGAAAAGAAAGGCACTTTAGCTTCACCGGCTACGGCTTTAGCTAAAAGCGTTTTACCGGTTCCCGGAGGACCTACAAGCAAGGCTCCTTTAGGAATTTTACCTCCCAAATTGGTGTATTTTTCGGGATTTTTTAGGAAATCAACAATCTCCTGTACTTCCTCTTTTGCACCTTCAAGGCCGGCAACATCTTTGAATGAAGTCTTAACATCGGTCTTTTCGTCAAAAAGCTTGGCTTTAGACTTGCCAATATTAAATATCTGTCCACCTGCACCACCTGCACCACCAGATGACATACGACGCATTATGAAAATCCAGATTCCTATGATGACTGCGATAGGTAATAATGTAAGTAAAATGTCTCCGAAAACATCCTTATCTAACGGTAAATATTTTACGTTAAATTTCTGAGATTCCTGAACTTCGGAAAGTTGTTTTTCAAAATTCTCTAGTGTTCCGTAACGGTATTCGTAGTCTGCACCACCTTCAGAATTTAATAAAGTCATGCCATTATCGGCAGGTTTAGAATGTTCTGATTTTTGCTTGGCTTCGTCAGTGAGATAAATATAGGCTATCTCATTTCCGGGTGTTTTGCTGATGTCAATGCGTTTGATGTCTCCATTTTTAGCATAGGTCATGAGCTGGTTTTCCAAAATTTCTTTTGGATTACCATGGTCAGAACCACTACTGAAAAAATTGAGTCCAAGAAAAACGAGTATGATTGCGGTGTAAATCCACCAGGCGCTAAACTTGGGTTTATTAGGGACGGGCTTTTTTGATTTTTCTGCCATTATAGTTTTTAATAATTTGATTCGATTGATGTTACTTTAGCATCACCCCAGAGACTTTCAATGTCGTAATATTCACGAGTATGTTTTTGAAACACGTGTACCACTACGTTTACATAATCCATCAGGATCCATTCTGCATTTTGCATGCCTTCCACATGCCAGGGTTTGTCTTTAAGTTTTTTGCTAACTGTTTTTTGGATAGAATTGACAATAGCGGTAGCCTGAGTATTAGAAGTACCATCACAGATTATAAAGTAATCACAAACCATGTTCTCTATTTCCCGCAGGTCCAATAAATCAATATTTTGACCTTTTACTTCTTCAATCCCTTCAATAATAGTCGTTATCAGTTGATCTGTACTTACTTCTTTTTTTGTCATTAAATCTTTTTTAGTCTGGCAAAGTTATTACAATTTTGTTTGATACCCTTTCTTGTACTAACATTTCAGCCTATAGGTATACAATGCATATTGTCAAACTTAATGCCACAACCTCTACCAATACCTATTTGAAAGAATATACCCGGGAGCTGGACTATAAAGACGATATTCTGGTGTGGGCACATGCTCAGGTGGAGGGTAGGGGACAACGCGGTGCTATCTGGGAGTCTGAGCCGGGTAAAAACCTTACGTGTAGCGTGTTCAAACGGGTTGAAGGTTATCGTGCAGACCGTACGTTTTATATGACCATGGCTGCTTCATTAATGGTAGTTGAGACTCTCGAGCATTTTGGGGTAAGACAGCTGACCGTGAAATGGCCTAACGACATAATGGCAGGCAGTCGTAAAATTTGCGGTATTTTAATTGAAATCGTAATTAGAGATGGTTTGTATGGGGTTATTCTGGGGGTGGGTATTAATGTAAATCAGCAGGCTTTTGAAAGAGCCCCACGGGCAACCTCGGTGCTGCTCGAAACAGGAAGAGTAACAGATTTGTCAGAAGTGTTAGACTACTTTGTAAAATCATTTTATAAGTATGCAGAACTGGTAAGTCGATTTGACTTTACAAATCTCCATCAGCTTTATGAAAAGCAACTTTTTAGAAAGGGTAAAGTGTCAACCTTTGAATTACCAGGAGGTAAGCGCATAACCGGCATTATACGTGGCGTCTCTAAAAATGGAAAGCTCATCCTTCAGCTGGAGGATGAGCTTTTAAAAGAATTTGACCTTAAGGAAATTAAGCTGCTTTATTAATTAAATGTTTTGCAGGTTTTCGCTTAAGGTCTGGATAAATTTTGTAATTGGGCCTTTGATCATCATAGACATCATAGCGTTAAACTCCCCTTCAAACTCAAACTGAGCTTCACTGGTGTTTTCGGTAAGTTCTTCAATGTTGGCCGTTAGCGTAAACGGAAGCTTGTCGCTTGCAGCGCCTAAGACTACTTTGTTATAGGGTACTGTGTTTTTGAGCTCCAGTACAATTTCAGGCATTCCTTTAAGTGCAAATAGAAAACGTTTTTCGCTTAAAATTTCAAATTTGCTGATGCTCTCTGGCATAAGCTTACGGTAATTTTGTACGTCTGTCAGAAAATTAAAAACTTCTTCGGGGCTTTTAGAAATGGTCTTTTTAGGGCTTTCTAAGTGCATAGTGGGCGTGTGTGTTTAGTTTTTGTTAGTTGGCTGCATTCCAGTTTTCAGGATCAAGTCGCCAGGTTTGTAAGGTTAGTTTTTCTTTTTCAGAAATATAGCGCGTGTCAAGAGCCTGTTCAAGCAAATGATCATAGTCACTTAAGGTATGTAAATCTATACCTTGCTTTTCAAAGTTTTGCGTCGAAATATCAAAGCCATACGTAAAAATGGCAAGCATTCCTTTTACATTGGCTTCGGCCTGCTCCAGAGCTTCCACAGCCATAAGCGAACTCTTACCGGTGCTGATGAGATCTTCAACCACCACCACGCTTTGGCCGGCTTCCAGTTTTCCTTCGATCTGATTTTGTCTGCCGTGTTTTTTAGCTTCCGGTCTTATGTACACAAAAGGAAGGTTTAAAAAATCGGCAACCAGCATCCCAATTCCTATAGCTCCTGTGGCTACACCGGCGATGACGTCGGGCTTGCCGTAAAGCAATTCAATCTGGTTAGCGATATTCTCCCGCAGGTAATTGCGTATTTGCGGATACGATAACGTAATGCGGTTATCACAATAGATAGGAGATTTCCAACCGCTAGCCCAGGTGAATGGGTTTTGTGGTTGTAATTTTATTGCATTAATTTGCAGCAATAACTCAGCTGTTTTTTTAGCTGTTTCTTTTTTTAAGATCATGGTGCAAATGTATAAAGTTTTTGTAAATGAAGTGCCCATTATACTTTCAACCGAAAAGTATATAGGTGAAAATTATACATCAATACCCATTAAGCGCGCAAAAATCAAGCGAATTATCAAACAGGTGAATCGCGGTCAGCTGACTCACATCAATTTATACCATCAGAATCCCAAGAAATTACTGAAGCATCTCAAGAAGAAATTACCGCTTGTAGTAGCCGGTGGTGGACTTGTTTTTAATCAAAATTCTGAAATCCTGTTTATAAAACGCAATGGCAAGTGGGATTTGCCAAAAGGCAAACTGGAGAAAAAGGAAACGATTGAACAATGTGCCCTGCGCGAAGTAGAGGAGGAAACCGGTTGTCAAGATTTGGTTCTGGGAGATTTGATAACGGTAACCTATCACATCTTTAAGCGCAACGGAAAGTTTAAATTGAAGGAAACCTATTGGTACCGTATGACTACAGAATATACGGGTAGCCTTGAGCCCCAACCTTCTGAAGGAATTAAAAAAGTACGCTGGAAGAATTTTGAGAAAACCCAAAAAGCACTGACTAAATCCTACGAAAATATCAAGCTTTTATTTCCAAAAGAGTATTTAATCCCTAATCCTAAGGACCGCGTAGCTTAATTTAGTTAGCAATTCGATAAATGGGATAGCGCAAATGGGCCTGCTCGTAATTTTCAGACTTTTTATGAAGCCAATCCAGTTGCGCATACCAATTGCTGCGGAATGCTTCTTCGTTTTGCTTTTTAGTTTCAAATTCCTGTTTTAAAGCAGGGTTGTTTTTTAGCAACTCTAAAGCTTTATCTTCCCAGACATAAGGTGAAAAGCCTTCTTTTTGCTGTAAAATAGTATCAAAATAATTCCAGTTGAAAAAAGAATCTACTGCTGAAGGTTCCAGTGTTTCCAGTAAATAACGCAGGCCTGATTGAGCTGTGTAAACCAAATAATCACCTTTTCTGAAGGAGACCTTTTCTTCAGTTGAGCTGACTTTGGTATTTCGATGCAGGTAATGTCCCTCGTAAGCGTTGTTACCGGTATTGTAGTCTGCAATACGGTATACCTCAACCTGTAAGCTGGTATCGCGCTCCATTCGGGTGAATCGGATGTCGTTTTCTTTTAAACGCGCTATAACATTATGCCAACCCTGCGGAATCACGTAGGCCTTAGGAATTTGTATGCTGTCTGTAGCTTTAAAATGATCGTAATACGCTACTGTTTTGCTAAAAGGCTTTTCGCGGTTGTAGCTCAGGCGCTCAAGGCCGGTCACTTCGCTGGTAATTTTTTCACCTTCATAACCTTCAAAATCGAACTGAGTTACCTGAGAACTGTCTGTTTTAAACTGAATAGGATAATAAGTTGCCGTAAGTGCACCACTTTTATAAATGGAATCCTGCTTCCTGCGTATTTGTTTAATCGTTTTGGCATCTACCGAAGCGATATTAAGCATTTGCTGCATAAGCGCATAGGTGCCTTCAACACGGGGTTTGTAAGGCTTCAACATATGCGTCTCAACCATCATCCCGAGTGTATTCCATAAGGTCGTGTAACCTGTAGAGTAGCGCGGATAGTCCATAAACTGAGTGAAACCGGTCTCAGGTACCTGATTAAACACATTAACATAGGGCGTGATGGGCCAGCACTTCGCTTCTAAAGAATCAACCAGTGCCGGGTGCATTTGCTTATTTAAATAACCTCCTGCTGCACCGCCCAGTTTGTTGTGTTGCGTAAAAAGGTGCGTGAGTACATATTGATAATCTGCACCATTACTCACGTGATTGTCAATAAAAACGTCGGGATCTACCAAATGATAAATTTCTGCAAAAGAACGGGCATTGTAGGTGTCTGCCTTAACAAAATCCCGGTTCAGGTCATAATTGCGTGCATTTCCTCTAAAACCGTATGCCTCCGGTCCATTTTGATTGGTACGGCTGGTGCTGTTGCGGTTGAGTGCACCACCCACGTTATAAAGGGCAATCGCACCAACCCAAATGTTTTCAGGGGTTTCAATTTTTCCACTGGCAAGATCGCGCAGGAGCATCATCGTAGCGTCTATTCCGTCCGGCTCGCCAGGGTGAATGCCGTTATTGATGAGTATGCGAACCATTTGATTATTTTCGGCAAATTCAGACTCCAGACTGCGATTGGGATTATAGGTTACCAAAGTCAACGGTAGACCGCTGTCTGTCTTACCAATTTCATAGGTTTTTATAGAAACATAAGCCGAATCGAGCTTTTGATAATAAGCAATAACTTCGTCATAGGTGGGTGTTTGGGTACCCTTACTTTTTTCAAACTGGGTTTCCAAATCAAAATCTTCAGGTTCGGGTTTTTCGGCACAATTTAAAAACAATAACAGTGAAAGGACAACAATGAGGCGCATAACAAATGGTTTAGGCCTTAAAAGTACAGATTTCCTTAAAAGAACAATGTTTTTCTGAGTTTAGAAAAAAGGAGCGTATTGCTCCACTCTATAGTCAAAGGTGGTGTAGTCGGGATTATGAGCTTTCTGTTGTTTGAAGTTTTTCATACTACCAATTGCCCGGTTTGCAGCGCCCGAAGGTGCAGTAAGCGAAACCGTTCTGACTTTACGGTCATCAATTTCAATTTCATGAATACGTGGCACTTCCGCAGAAATCATTTTTATCTTTAAATTTTCTTTTTTTGCCTGGCGGCGAAAGAGGTATTCAGGTCCGTTTTTGCTATTGCCACCGGTAAAAATCAACGTTTCAATTTGCCTGTGTTTTCTAAGGTAACCTAGCAAATCCCTAAGTTCAACATCCTGCATCCCTAAATCGGAAGCGTCAATTTTTTCCCGCAAAGCGGAAGCTACAATGTCACAAACTCCAATTTTTCTATTGATTAAGAAATTGGCACGTTGCGCTATAGCGTGGGCTGTGTTTTCATAAACTAAACCCAGATCAAAAATGCGGTCGAGTATAGGCCAAAGCATTCCGTTTTTACTTCCGTAGCAAAAATCTACATCTTCCGGAAGCAGCTCGCCGGTAGTAAAACGTGGAGGAGGTAAGGTGCCTACGATGAGTTTTGTTGCTTCTTCAAGATTAAATGGAGGATAAGGATGGGTGTGGTGAAACATAAGTTAGTTCTCCTGAGCCTGTTTCCACTTAATGCCACACCCTACACTGGGTTTTTGAATTTTGTTTTGAGGGCGGTTGTTGAAAATATTATCCAGAGCCTCGCGTAAATCCCTTCCGTTTACGGGTATTCCGTTACCGGGACGCGAATCGTCAAGCTGCCCGCGATAGACCAGTTTAAGTTCGGAGTCAAATAAATAAAAGTCGGGCGTACAGGCGGCATCGTAGGCTTTGGCTACTTCCTGATTCTCATCAAACAGATAGGGGAAGCTGTAATTGTATTTGCGGGCGGTTTCCCTCATTTGCCATGGACCGTCTTCCGGGTAAGCTTCAATATCATTACTGCTGATGGCGACAAAACCAAAACCTAAAACCCGGTAATCGTTTGCTACGCGCACAATCTCGTTATTCACGTGTTTGACAAAAGGACAATGATTGCATATAAACATGACCACTGTTCCCAATTCACCGGCGATATCCGTCAGGGTTTCATACGAGTTGGTAAGCGGATTTTGCAGTGAAAAAAACGGAGCAATTGTTCCTAAAGGAAGCATTGTTGATTCGGTTCTTGCCATAGCACGAAGATTTTTAAGTAGTGCAATATAGGTAAGCAAGAGTTGAGATTTGTTACAAATACTAAAGTTGTTTTAAATCTTTGGGGCAGCTGCTTTGCCTTTGTAACTTTAATGAAATACACTTGAGGTCTAATTGTCAAGGTTATTCAAGTTTTTCTAAAAAGGAGTTACAACTAATCTAAACTCGGTCAATCGAGTAAAACCAAAATATTATGAAAAATACATATAGTTCGCTTTCTAAAGCGATAGAAGATTTAAAGGACAAAGGTTACGATACCGATTTTAATCTGGTAGATGAAGGGATTGAATCCAAGCATCTAAAGAAAACCTGGAACGCCGGACAAATCGAAGTAGAGGATGCGATGCGTTTTGAAGGAATGACCAACCCAGGAGACAACTCTGTACTTTATGTGATTAATACAGACAGCGGCGAAAAAGGCTTGTTGGTTGATGCCTATGGAGCTTACAGTGGTCAGATTTCTCAGGAAATGATTCAAAAGCTGAAGATCGAACATTAATGGAAAACAACTTAAGTTGGGCTGAATTTGAACGCGTGGAAATGCGTGTAGGTACAATAATGACTGTAAGTGACTTCCCCGAGGCCCGAAAGCCGGCTTTTCAGTTGCAGATTGATTTTGGCGATGCGATAGGCATCCGCAAGACATCGGCGCAAATAACTAAAAAGTATGATCGCACCGAATTGGTAGGTAAACAGGTTATTGCGGTGGTCAACTTTCCGAAAAAGCAGATTGCCAATTTTATGAGCGAATGTCTGGTTCTGGGAGCAGTTGATGGAGATGCAGTAACGTTATTGAGTCCTGATCTGCCGGTTAAAAACGGATTGCGCATTGGCTAGCCCTTGCGATAGCGATAGCAGCGGCATCCTTTTTTGAGCCTAAGGCGAAAAAAAGATATAGCGGATAGCGCGGTGCTTTAGCAATCGCCCAAAAATTAAAAACCCACACTTCAATCGAAATGTGGGTTTTTTATTGAGGTCTGTCTAATTTATTCTTCCCCGCTACGGGTAGGGCTGAGGTCCTTAGCCTCGTCGGGGGTATACATACGGGATTTGATTACAAATCGTATCCCTAAGGGTATTTCTAACGAAAAACTTGAGCCACGACCGGACGTGATATCTACAGTGAGTTGGGTATGCTTCCAGTATTCAAACTGGTCTTTTGACATAAAAAACTCACAGCCGTGAATGGTGCCCAGATACACATCAGTCTCATTGATCATGAGGTCACCCTTAGGGAAACACATAGGCGAGGAGCCGTCGCAACAACCCCCGCTTTGGTGAAACATGAGTTCACCGTGTTGCTCCCGTAACTGATCAATTATCTCTTTTGCGGCATCTGTAGCCTGTACCCGTTGCGTCATAATTTGGTTTTTAGAAAAAGCCCATTGCTTTTTTATCGTAAGAAATCAACATGTTTTTGGTGTGACGGTAATGTGCCAACATCATTTTGTGATTTTCACGACCGATACCTGATTTTTTGTATCCGCCAAACGGTGCGTGAGCAGGATAATTATGGTAATTATTTACCCAAACACGACCGGCTTTTATGGCTCTCGAAATTTGATAGGCCTGATGCGTATCACGCGTCCATACCCCGGCACCCAGACCGTAGAGCGTGTCATTGGCGATCTCAATGGCTTCGGCTTCATCTTTAAAGGTGGTTACGCAAAGTACAGGTCCAAAAATTTCTTCCTGAAATACGCGCATTTTGTTGTTTCCTTTTAAAATAGTAGGCTGAACGTAATAACCGCCTTCAAGGCCTTCATTATAAGCAGAGCCACCGCCGCAAAGTACTTCGGCACCTTCATCTTTACCAATATTAATGTAGTTGAGAATTTTCTCATACTGGTCGTTTGAGGCCTGTGCACCCATCATCGTATCCGAGCTCAGCGGATGACCCAGTTTAATCGCTTTAGTACGTTCTACCACGCGTTCTATAAACTTATCGTAAATGCTTTCCTGTACCAATAATCGGGATGGGCAGGTGCAAACCTCACCCTGATTGAGGGCAAACATTACGGCACCTTCAAGGCATTTATCAAAGAATTCATCATCTGCATCCATCACGCTTTCAAAGAACACATTAGGCGATTTACCTCCTAATTCAAGCGTAACCGGAGTAATATTTTTAGAGGCGTATTGCATAATCAATTGCCCTGTGGTGGTCTCACCGGTGAATGCAATTTTATTGATGCGGGAACTAGAGGCGAGAGGCTTACCGGCTTCGGCACCAAAGCCGTTAACGATGTTAAGCACACCGGCTGGAAGAATATCTTCTATCAATTCCATCAAAATTAGAATACCTACCGGAGTTTGCTCTGCGGGTTTGAGCACTACACAATTACCGGCAGCAAGAGCAGGAGCCAGTTTCCAGGTTGCCATAAGTATTGGGAAATTCCACGGAATAATTTGACCTACAACGCCAAGGGGTTCGGTTACGTTAAGGCAAACTGTGTTGCTGTCCAGTTCGCTCACCGAGCCTTCTTCGGCACGAATAACACCTGCAAAATACCTGAAATGATCTACGGCCAGGGGTAAATCGGCTGCGCGGGTCTCGCGGATGGCTTTCCCGTTATCCCAGGTTTCAGCGCGGGCAAGAGCCTCGAGGTTATTTTCCATCACATCTGCTATTTTGAGCAGGAGGTTACTTCGGTAAGCGGCTGAAGAATTATTCCACTCCGGAGCGGCTTCCCAGGCGGCGTCAATTGCTTTTTCTACGTCCTCTGCAGTAGAGCGTGGAATGCGTGTAAAATTAGCGCCGTCAACAGGAGATACATTATCAAAGTATTGTCCCTTTACCGGAGCGGTCCATTTACCACCAATAAAATTCTCATACTGGTCTTTAAATTTGGGCTTCTCGACAACGTTTGCGGAAGCGGTTTGTACATCACTCATAAGATTTGTCTTTATTAAATTATACGTCTTTGTTTTGCTTTTGAAGTGGGGAAACTGCTGTAAGCTTTATGATATCTAAAGTTAACTAAGACCCCGGCCAAAGTGCTGACCGTTTCTATCAAATCAGTGAACTATTCTATTAATAATTAAGGATATGTAATTTTTTAGGCTCTAAAATTGTAAATTTAGTAAGCTAAAACCCGGTTATTGCGAATGCTTCAGTTGAAGTCCTAAGCATAGCATTTCTTTTAGCGGGCTGAAATATTGAATCATGCAACTATCTGAATCTTTTTATAAAAACCGAAAACTGGAGAATCTGGTAGAAAATCAGACTTCCTATACGTTGAATAATGCAGCAATGCATGTTTTTGAAACGCATCAGCAGGCAGAGCGTGTATTGCTGAGGTTTGACAAGCCGGTTTTGGCCAGTATGTTACGCGGAAAAAAAGTGATGCATCTGCGAGATCACAATAGCTTTGATTTTTTACCGGGAGAGTCACTCATATTGCCTGCAGATGAATTGATGTGTATAGATTTTCCGGAAGCTCAGGGCGTAAATCCTACCCGTTGTCTGGCCATGGCTATCGCCGAGGATAAAATTAAACGCGTGGTGACCTTAATGAATGAAAACCTGACTAAAGATGACGGCAGCGAGTGGAGCCTGATGGATTATAATTTTCACTTCACAAACGATGTGGGCATTTACCAGATCTTACAGCGTTTACTTTTCTTATTTACCGAAAACCATCCTTCTAAAGATTTCTTTGTAGATAATATGCTGCAGGAACTCATCGTACGCATTTTGCAAACCAATAACCGAAAAATTTACACCGAGAAAACCTTTAAACTAAGTCCTGATAACCGCCTGTCATATATTATTGATTACATCAGAGAACATATTCACGAACCCATTTCGGTAGAGCAATTAAGTCAAAAGGCCTGTATGAGTGAATCTAACTTTTATCGGGTTTTTAAAAATGAGTTGGGGGTCTCTCCGGTAGATTTTATCAATACCGAACGCATCAAGCTTGCGGTAAGTTTGTTGCAGGATCCCGACCGAAAAATCAAAAATGTGTATCTCGACTGTGGCTTTGAAAGCCGATCCTATTTTAACCGGGTGTTTAAGCGCATTAAGAATACTTCGCCGGGAGCCTTTCAGGCCAAAATGGCTACGCTTTAAACCGGGTCTTCTTCCTCGATAATGCGCATGGCCCGCAGGTATTTAGAAAGGGCTGCGCTGCTTTGCTGCTGAATTTTAAGTTTTAAGAATTTGGTTTTACCTAAAAGCAATCCTTTAAATCCTAACGCCTGTCTCGCCCATTTACTCAGATCAAAATGGTCTGTATGTTGTAGAATCTTTCCATTTTGAAAGTAAAAGGTACCCACTACGTGATTGACAACTTTGCGCTTTTCCGGACCAAATTTGTAAGTAGCCGTCCACTTTGCGCTGCCATTATAATCGTTTGCCTGAATGTCTGAGTAGGTCACTTTAAGATCATCTCCCCCACGTTCTATTAGCATATACCACATCGCCCGGGCACGATCGCCTTTGATATTGCCAAAGGCAGGATCAGAAAATTCTACATTCTTATGATAACAATCTGCCATCTTACGCGGATTGTGATTTTGAAAGGCGCTGTAAAATTGTTTCAGGATTTCTTCGTTCGGATGCATAGCTTATTAACTGAAGTGGAAAGTTAGCCGTTTCCTGATTATTATGCTCCAAATAAGGGTTTTAGTTTTTCCCTGCCTTCATAGAGCAGCCATAATTCAATGGCAAAGAACACGAGCCCGATAATCAGTCCACTGGGTTCGTTTACAAGATGAACGAGCAGAATACCCACCATAATCGGGAATAGCATCAGAGCTCCCAGTGTACGTAGCGGCTTAAAAATTACAAGTACGCCGCCTATAATTTCAACAACGGCTACAAGAGGCATGAGCCAACCTATAGTTTCAAACGCACCCATAATTTCAAGCATTTCTGCGGGGATATCTTCGGGCATAGGCATATAGTTAAAGAGTTTATTGAGACCCGAATTGATGAACATCAGCCCAAATAGGATGCTGACGACAAGTATAATTTTAGTTTTCACGATAACAAACATGGCTGGTTAGTTACTTGATTTACGTGCCGCTTGAGGTGGCTGAGTATAAAAGTATTGAAATTTCGGATTGAATTTTAAGTCTTCCTTAAGATTTTACAGGCGGTAATTTCGAGTGCATTTCTCTAAATTGAAGTGATTTTTTTAGAATTTCAATCGATGTAAATAGGCATAAGCTATCATTTTATAAATTGTATAGATTGAGTTTATGATTTAAGCTCAATTTTAAATGGTTTCTTTATGCTGGAAAAATTTCACTTAAAACATATATATGGACACAAACAATTCAAACCACGGCAATGACGGAAAAGTCTGGGATGTAAACGAATCTTCAGCAAAATGTCCTTTCCTTAACGGAGAGATGCATCACGTAACCGGTCAGGGAACAACCAACCGCGACTGGTGGCCAAACCAACTAAATCTGGGTATTCTTAAACAAAATTCATCTTTGGTAGACCCAATGGATGAAGATTTTGATTATGCAGAAGCTTTTAAATCTTTAGACCTTGCAGCTGTTAAGCAGGATTTGTACGATTTAATGACCAACAGTCAGGACTGGTGGCCGGCAGATTACGGGCATTATGGTCCGTTTTTCATTCGTATGGCCTGGCACGCGGCAGGTACCTATCGTATTCACGATGGGCGTGGAGGAGCCGGTAGCGGACAGCAGCGTTTTGCACCGCTAAACAGCTGGCCAGATAACGCCAACCTGGATAAAGCGCGCTTATTGCTTTGGCCTATAAAAAAGAAATACGGAAATAAACTCTCCTGGGCAGACCTTTTAATCCTTGCCGGTAACTGCGCTCACGAGTCCATGGGACTTAAGATGTTTGGTTTTGCAGGTGGTCGTAAAGATGTTTGGGAACCCGAAGAAGTCTATTGGGGAGCAGAGACCGAGTGGTTGGCTAACCAAAAGCGTTATGAAGGTGGCGAACTCGAAAAAGCCTTAGGAGCTGCGCATATGGGATTGATTTATGTAAATCCTGAAGGGCATAATGCCAATCCAGATCCGGTAGAGTCTGCGCATTTTATCCGCGAGACTTTTGGCCGTATGGCGATGAATGACTACGAAACAGTGGCTTTAATTGCCGGGGGTCACACCTTCGGTAAAACGCATGGAGCAGCAGATCCTGAAAAGTATGTAGAAGAAGAGCCTGCAGCAGCAGGTATTGAAGCTATGGGAATGGGCTGGAAGAATAACTTCGGCACCGGTAAAGGAGCAGATACCATTACCAGTGGTATTGAAGGAGCCTGGACTGACACGCCTACCCAATGGAGTAATAAGTACTTTGAAAATCTGTTTGGTTACGAGTGGGAATTGACTAAAAGTCCTGCCGGTGCACACCAGTGGAAACCGAAAAATGACGCCGGTGCGGGTACTGTACCTGATGCGCACCGTCCTGATGTGAAGCATGCACCATTTATGTTAACGACCGACTTATCGCTGCGTTTTGATCCGGAATACGAGAAAATCTCCAGACACTTTATGGAAAATCCGAAAGAGTTTGCAGACGCCTATGCAAAAGCATGGTTTAAGTTGACACACCGGGATATGGGACCAAAAGAGCGTTATTTAGGTCCGGAAGTACCTCAGGAAGAATTGATCTGGCAGGACCCTATTCCTGCGGTAGATCATGAATTAATCAGCGACGCCGATATCGATCATTTGAAGTCCAATATCCTGGATGCCGGTCATTCGATTTCAGATCTGGTTTCTGTGGCCTGGGCTTCGGCTTCAACCTTTAGAGGTTCAGATAAGCGTGGTGGTGCCAATGGAGCACGCATTCGTTTTGCACCGCAACGCGGCTGGGACGTGAACAATCCCGAAAAATTAAATGCCGTACTCAATACGTTGGAAGGCATTCAAAAATCGTTCAACGATTCGCAAAGCGGAAACAAAAAAGTATCGATTGCAGACCTTATCGTATTGGCAGGTAGTGCAGCAGTAGAGAAAGCCGCACACAACGCCGGTCACGATATTAGTGTACCTTTTACCCCCGGTCGTGCCGATGCGCTTGAAGAGCAAACTGATGCTTCTGCATTTGATGCTCTTGAGCCGGTAGCAGATGGTTTTAGAAACTATATGAAAGACCGCTTTGAGATTAAAGCTGAAGAATTTTTGGTAGATCGTGCCCAATTGTTAACCCTAACCCCGCCTGAAATGACCGTGCTGGTTGGTGGTATGCGAGTACTAAATACCAATTTTGATGGTTCTAAACACGGGGTGTTTACAGATAAGCCGGAAACCCTTACCAATGATTTCTTTGTGAACCTTTTGGATATGCATACGACCTGGAAATCGGTTTCTGAGAATGATGATGTATTTGAAGGCAGCGACCGCAATACCGGAGAAAAGAAATGGACCGGTACGCGAGTAGACCTGATTTTTGGTTCTAATTCTGAGTTACGTGCCCTAGCTGAAGCGTATGCTCTAGAAGATAGCGGTGAGCGTTTTGTAAAGCACTTCGTTAAAGCCTGGACCAAAGTGATGAACTTAGATCGATATGATTTAAAATAGTAGGTTAGATTAATTATTGTTTGAAAGGCGGCCCGTTGTGGCCGCCTTTTCCATTTTTTATTGCGCAGAACTAGTTTTCTTAAAATCCTTATGAATAATTAGATTTAAGTAAAACCTTTTACTTATTTGTAATTTTATAAGGTTAAGTTATTAACTTTCATTTATTTTGCGTGCTTTAAACCCCAAATCATATGAATCTGAAATTACTTGTTCTTGTAGTATTGTTTAATATTGCTTGTTTCCATGCTCAGGTTGGTGTAGGTACAACTGTTCCTAAATCCCGTTTGGAAGTCACCGCTGCAAATTCTGTTTCACCTGCTAGTACAGATGGTATTTTAATACCCAGATTAGATGTTTTTCCGGCTATCAATCCTGGAGCTGACCAGAACAGCATGCTCATTTTTTTAAATGTGGCTTCAGGCGGTAATCCTATAGGCTATTATTACTGGAGCAATCCTCAAACTAAATGGATTGGTCTTACTACCGGTCAGACGGGCTGGTCTCTTACTGGAAACACCGGAACTGCAGATGGCACCAATTTTTTAGGAACTACAGATAATGTCCCGCTTTCTTTTCGGGTAAATAATCAAAAGGCTGGCAGACTTTCCACATCCCAAACCTTCTATGGTTATCAGGCAGGTAATGCCAATACATCAGGTAATAACAATGTCGCTTTTGGGTCACAGGCTTTATTTAATGCTACGAATTCAAACAGTACAGCGGTGGGTTATCAGGCTTTATATTCTTTAGTAACTGGAGGTCAAAATACAGCTTTAGGCTATGAGGCGCTGAGAAATGGGACGGGGAGTGATAATACAGCATTAGGGTATCACTCCCTTAGAAATGCAACAACAGCAAATTCAAACACGGCAGTTGGTAGGGATGCGATGTATAATACTACCAGCGGGGATGAAAATGTGGCAGTGGGTAGAGATGCCTTACTTTCTAATACTAGCGGTAATGAAAACGTCGCTGTTGGAAGAGAAACCATGCGTCTAAATACGACTGGAAGCCAGAACACCGCAATCGGTAAGAATGCATTGGCTTCTAATACCACATCTATACAAAATACAGCCGTGGGTAAAAATACTATGATTAACAATACAACAGGAGAGAAAAACACCGGTGTTGGTTCGGAAGCTTTGAATAACAATACTACTGGGAGTTACAATACGGCAATAGGATTTGCTTCGATGTATGACAGTCAGGGAGGAAATCGTAATACTGCCTTAGGATATGAGGCTTTACGAGATACCAAATCCGAAGGTAATGTTGCAGTCGGGTTTAATGCAATGCGAGGAAACAAAACAGGTAATTATAACGTTGCTATGGGTTATGAACCCCTAAATAGAAATACAAGCGGACTTGAAAATATTGGGATTGGCCATAATACCTTGAACACGAATACAACAGGTAGTTATAATATTGCAATAGGTACCAATGCTTTAAATAACAATACTACGGGAAGCAATAATATATTTATAGGGAACGATGCTGACGCAACGGTCACAGGGTTGACTAATTCCATTGCTATAGGTTCTGGTGCTCGTGTTGGTGTAAGTAATAAAATACGTATGGGTAACACCAACATTACCTCTTTTGAGTCACAGGTTGCCCTAACCGTTTCTTCAGATAAGCGATTTAAAGAACAAATAAAAACAATGCCTTTGGGTCTTGACTTTATAAATGCGATTAGGCCGGTAGAGTATGTGCGTAAAAATAATACCGAAGAAACTAAAGAGTGGGGAGTGATTGCTCAGGAATTACTGCAAGTGCTTGAAAATGCGAAGTATGATAAAGCCGGTATAATTGCTGAAGATGGTTCTGAGGATCATTATCTTTCTGTAAGGTATTCTGATCTAATTGCGCCAATTATCAAGGCTATTCAGGAATTGAGTGCAAAGGAAGCGGAACTCCAAGAGTTAAAAGCTCAGGTTAGCGAGCAGCAGGAATTGTTATCCAATATGCAATCGCGTATAGAGGCTTTAGAGCAAGGAAGCAAATAGGTTTTAACGTACGATTAACGTTTATGCATAATCGTGATTTGTATCTTAAAATAAAAAGATATGAGTGATTTAAAACGAAAGAATCTGGTAGAACGTAATTTGGCTGATATGCACAGGGGTGAAGGAACTCATTTTACCGAGTCTCAACGTGCCTTAAAGAAAGCTAAGGAAGAAGAAAAAGAGAATATCAACGAGGAATTGAAAGAGTAAAAGTTTTAATACTACAAGAGAAAGAATCCAATCGGGTTCTTTTTTTTGATATTTCTAAAGCAGAATTATCATTACGGAAATCAAAGTTAGTCCTATAATAAACTCACTTGCACGGACCATTTTATCTAAAAGTCCAAGCAACAATACGACTCGTTTTATTTCCGGTTCCCATCGGGATGGTTTTTACCGTTTTAGCGCCAGCTTTTTTGAGGTGTTTGTAAATGTCTTTTAAATAGTCTTTTTTAGAAATCAGGGTAGTAAACCAAATACAATTACTAGCAAAATCCTTACTCTCTCGAATCATCGTTTTGATAAATTTAGGTTCCCCGCCGGCAGTGATGAGTTCGTTCTGAACTCCTGCAAAATTCAGATCAGGTTTCCCTGAGTTACTTCCCGAAAGATTTTTGACTTTTCTGCGGGTGCCTTGATTGGCAATATCCCGTGAGGCATGAAATGGCGGGTTACACATCGTAAAACTGTATTGTTCTTCAGGATTGATTACGCCTTTAAAAATACTGCCGGAATCGCTTTGAAGTCGTAAATCTATTTTCTGCTGAAGGATTTCATTTGCGTTAATTATTTTTTCTGCGGATTCTAAAGATGTTGCATCAATATCGGAGGCTGTGAATGCCCAACCGTATTCTACTACACCCAGAATGGGGTAAATCAAACTGGCTCCGGTGCCAATATCCAAACCTTTAATTTTGTCCCCTTTCAGAATTTTTCCGTTTGTGTTTGCAGCTAATAAATCGGCTATATAATGCAGGTAGTCTGCTCTTCCTGGAATAGGCGGTACCAGATTGGCTTCCGGAAATTCCCAGTGTTCTATTCCGTAGTAAAAATTTAAAATAGCTGTATTCAACAATTTAACCGACCGCGGATTCGCAAAATCAACCGATTGGTTTCCGTATTTATTGAGTTTTATATGGTTTTTGAGTTCGGGGTTGACATCAATCAGTGCGTTTAAATCATAGGGCTCCCGATTGCGGTTGCGCGGGTGTAGTTTTGATTTGATCTGCTCTCTGGAATTTGTCTTTTTAGAAGAAGCCATTAACTGTTTCTCGTTTGATTTTTAGGCATCCTGGTAGTATACTGATATTAAACCTCAACTTCATTCTCCAAAGCATTTCCTTCTTCAAAATCAGTGAGGTTTTTCAAGGTCACGTTAGCAATTTGCTCTAGAGCTTCTTTGGTGAAAAAGCCCTGGTGTCCGGTAATCAAAACATTGGGAAACGAGAGCAGGCGTAAAAAATCGTCATCCTGATTGACTGTTTCCGAATGGTCTTTAAAAAATAAGCCCGATTCCTGTTCATAGACATCAATTCCCAAATAACCCAGTTTTTCATTCTTTAATGCCGTAACCACTGCAGTAGTGTCGATCAAAGCGCCACGCCCGGTATTGATGAGCATTGCACCGGTTTTCATCTTTTCAAAAGCTTTGGTATCCAGAAGATGATGCGTTTGTTCATTTAGGGGACAATGCAAGGAGATGATATCTGCTTCAGAAAGCAATGCATCAAGCGCTTTATATTCAACCCCACGTTCTTTTAATTGGTCTGAAGGTTTAATGTCGTAAGCGATGACTTTACAGCCAAAACCCAGCATGATTTTAGCAAAGGCAATCCCGATAATTCCGGTACCGATTACGCCAACCGTTTTACCGGAAAGGTTGAAACCCGTAAGTCGCTCTAAAGAAAAATTATTTTCTCGAACCCGATTATAAGCCTTATGGGTTTTTCGGTTTAAGGTAAGAATCAATGCAACAGCGTGCTCTGCAACCGCTTCCGGGGAGTAGGCGGGCACTCGTACAATTTTGATGTTTTTTGATTCCGCAGCTTCGAGGTCAACATTATTAAAACCTGCGCAGCGCAAAGCGATTAATTTCACCTCATTTTCAGACAGTATCTGTATTGTTTCCTGATCAAGCTCATCATTGACAAAAACACATACCGCATCAAAACCCTGAGCCAATGATGCTGTATGCTTGTTCAAAGCGGTTTCAAAAAAATTGAGCTCGTGCGTGTTATTCGTATTGCACTGCTCAAAAAAATCCTGATCGTATTTTTTGGTACTGAAGAAGGCTACGCGCATAGTGATTTGGCTTTAAGCTTAAAATTATTTCATTTTAACTTAACCAAGAGATTAATGAGGTCTAAATGTTGAAACGGCTTTTTAGTTTGAATAACATTAAGCTTTAATTAATATCCTGCCAGGCTTCGCTTTAAATAGGGAGCTGTTTTACTTTTAGTATTTGCAGCTACAGTTTCCGGGGTTCCTGCACTTACGATTTGCCCACCTTCATTTCCTGCGTCGGGACCTATATCAATTACCCAGTCGCTTGCAGCGATTACCTGCATATCGTGTTCTACCACAATCACAGTATTGCCCGCTTCCACAAGATTAGCCAGTTGTAATTGCAGCTTTTCAACATCAGAAGGATGCAGGCCGGTTGTGGGTTCGTCCAGAATATACAGCGTTTTACCCCTATTACCGCGTTGCAATTCTTTGGCGAGTTTAATACGCTGTGCTTCTCCTCCCGAAAGTTCGGTGGCGGGTTGCCCCAAACGTAAATAGCCCAGTCCTACTTCTTTAAGTAATTTGAGGGGTTTGCTTACACGAGAATCTGTTTCAAAAAACTTGACTGCCTGAGCTACTGTCATCTCAAGAACCTGAGCTATATTTTTAGAATTGTAGGTGACTTCTAAGGTTTCCTCATTATAGCGCATTCCATTACAAACGGGACACGGCGCATAAACGCTGGGCAGAAACAACAACTCGACCATCACCGCACCTTCACCTTCACAATTGGGACAACGGCCTTTTCCCACGTTAAATGAAAATCTTCCGGCCTTATACTTACGGGATTTTGCCAGTTCTGTTGCTGCAAATAATTTTCGCACCGTATCAAACAAGCCGGTATATGTGGCTAAATTAGATCGGGGCGTTCTACCAATGGGTTTTTGATTGACCACCACCATACGCTTGAGGTCTTGGGCACCTTTTAAAATAGTTCCCGTAGTAGCTTCCGTGTTTTCTGACTGAAGTAAATCTTCGGTTTCTTCCGCTTCTTCTTCAAGCGGGTTGCTTTTTAAATGAGCTTTCATGAGATCCACCAGCGCCTGACTCACCAAACTGCTTTTTCCGGATCCTGAAATGCCCGTTACACTAGTTAAAACTCCGAGAGGAAAACTAACATTAAGATCGTTCAGGTTGTTTCGGGTAATCCCGGAAAGCTCCAGCCAGGCTTTCGCCTCCCGGCGTACGGGTTTTTTAAGGCTGCGATCCTGAAACAAATGATCTTTGGTTTTTGAAGCGGTGCAGTCTTTTAAACCTTCCGGTGGACCGCTGTATAAGATTTGGCCACCACCTTCCCCAGCATCCGGACCCACATCGACCAGCCAGTCGGCCTGGCGTATTACTTCGAGTTCGTGTTCTACAATAAAGAGGGAATTTCCACCTTTCTTAAGCAAAGCCAAAGTACGCAGCAAAGCCTCGGTATCTGCCGGATGCAAACCTGCCGAGGGTTCGTCTAAAACATAAACCACCCCAAACAGGTTGCTGCGTACCTGAGTTGCGAGGCGTAAACGCTGATGTTCACCCGGCGAAAGACTCGGGGTATTACGCTCCAACGAAAGATAGCCCAATCCTAAATCAAGCAATACTTCGAGACGTCCCACAAAATCTTCGGCGATGCGCTGGGTGACCATTCTTTTTTCCTGCGAGACCGAATTTTTCTCAAATGCCGATGCAGTACCCGTGCTGTAAGGCACAAAAACTTCATACAATTTTTTTAGTGGAAGCTTTGAAATATCGGCGATGTCATAACCGGCAAAGGTGACCGAAAGGGATTCCGGTTTTAAGCGTTTACCCTTACACGTGGGACAAGTACTGCCAGTCATATACTGCGCCACCCGTTTTTTCATGGCCGCACTGGGCGAATTGGCGTAGGTATGCAAAACATAACTTTTAGCGCTGGTATAGGTGCCTTTGTAGCTGGGTTGTTCGTTGCGTTTGACCGCTTCCTGAACCTCTTGCGGACTTCGGTCCCGATAAACCGGTACGGTTGGAGTTTCCTCAGTAAAAAGGATCCAGTTGCGCTGGCTTTGAGGCAGTTCACTCCATGGGATGTCTACATCGTAGCCTAAAGTCACCAGAATATCCCTAAGATTTTTTCCCTGCCAGGCTCTGGGCCAGGCGGCAATTGTCCGTTCGCGTATGCTTAAAGAAGGGTCGGGCACCAGGCTTTCTTCGGTTACGCTGTAGGTTTTGCCGAGTCCGTGACATTCGGGGCAGGCGCCTTCAGGGGTATTGGCTGAAAAAGAATCGGCATAGAGCAGGGGTTGACTGGCAGGATAATTTCCGGCTCTGGAGTAGAGCATGCGCATCAGGTTTGACAAGGTGGTTACCGAGCCTACTGTAGAACGCGCAGAACCTGAGCTTCGTTGTTGTTGTAAAGCCACGGCCGGTGGGAGCCCTGATATTTCATCAACTTCCGGAATAGGCATTTGGTTAAAAAGCCTACGGGCGTATGGCGATACCGATTCCAGATAGCGGCGTTGGGCTTCGGCATATAAGGTGCCAAAAGCTAATGAGGATTTTCCAGAGCCGGATATCCCAGTAAAAACCACTAAAGCATCTCGCGGAATTTCAACAGACACATTTTTTAGATTATTCTGGCGTGCACCTTTTACCGACACAAAGCCGTTAAATTCCATTTCTTTTTCGTTCCTGTTTTGCATAGGGCCGAATATAATAAGAACCAAACAGGCAGCCTGCGTGATTTAAAAGTTTGTGAGGAGCTTGTGCAGGCTTTAGGGTTTTTGTTAAAAAGCTGTTAGTATATCAAATGTCTTTTGAACAGCTATATGAGTATTTGTAAATACGTATGTCATTAATTAATTTCAAATATGGAGTTTGATTATTCTTCTTTAGCCATCTTTTTCTTCAGCATAACAAGAAGTCCCGGTTAAAAATTTTCGAAGCCTTGAAGAAAATTTAGGGGGCTGCTTGTGGTTTTGCCTGAAAAGGCAAAAATGCCTAAGAAAAAGTGTCCTTTCTTTTGGTTCGTTTTCTTTGGACAAGCAAAGAAAATGAACAGAACATGATATAAAAGTCTGTAATGATTTTCTTTTGTTTTGAAAGTCAGAATACTATCTTCTTATTCTTCGAAAAATTTCGATCTTAGAGGTATCAAAATCCCGACTATGCCTGCAACTACTATTAACGAGGTTATCAAAGAACTGGATGCCATTATTCTGCACGAAAAGCAGCAGGGAAGCTGTAGGGCTTTCTTTCCCATTTTATACAACAAAGTGACTAAACGCATTAAAGCTGGTATAGAAACTCAGGAGTTTGATGACAATGCCCGAATGGAAAAGCTTGACGTGCTGTTTGCAAACCGGTATATCAAGGCTTATAATCAGTTTAAAGACGGGCAGCAGCCTACTGCGAGTTGGGCAAACGCATTTAAAATTGATGAGGCCATGGTTATGCAGCATCTGTTGTTGGGCATCAACGCGCATATCAATCTTGATTTGGGTATAGCCGCAGCCTTAACCACTGGCGATGATCATTTGGCCGATTTGGAGGCTGACTTCAATAAAATTAATGAAGTTCTGGCCAGTATGGTAGCTGATGTAAAAGATCGCATTGGTAAGGTGTCGCCCTTGTTTAAATTACTCGAACTGGTAGGCAAGGGAAAAGAAGATAAACTGGTTTCTTTCAGTATAAACGTAGCCCGCGACGGCGCATGGCTTTTTGCCAATGAGTATGCAGCTGCCGTAAAAAAGCAGGAAGCCATTGCCAACAGGGATGTGATAATCGCAGCACTGGCTGATAAAATTGTAAATCCAAAAAGCAAACTCCTTCAGGTTGTGGCCAAAGTAGTGCGCTTTTTTGAAGTTAAGGATGTGCGGAAGGTAGCTGCGGTATTGGAAGCTTCTTAATTGCTTTCGGTATACTGCTTGAAATTATTGAGAATCGCCTGCCAGCCTTGTTGCTGCAGGTCTATGGGGTTTTGATCTTCAGGTTCAAAGGTGACTGTGATTTGAGTCAAATCATCGCTTTCCTGTAATACCACTGCGCATTCGCGACCGCCAAATTCATAAGTAAAACCGGTTCCCATATTAATTTTTGTGTATTCGGCTTCAAAGTCAAAGCCAAAACTGCCGTCTCTCGCTTCCATTCGCGCGAAATAGGTGCCGCCTACCTTGAGGTCGTTTTTAGCCTCAGGGCAATGCCAGCTCGGGTCAGCAAAATTCCAGTTTTTAATGTGTTTTGGGCTTGTATAGTAGTCCCAAACTTTTGATTTGTCAGCGGCGATTTGCGCACTTACTGTAATTGCGTTAGCGTTCATAGTACAGTTTAGTGATTTGTTCTTTTTTAAAACGAACCATTTTATGGATTAGTTTTTCAGGTAGGGGTTTACTATGTGGAAACTGAACCGAGCCCTTACCCTTTTTGTAAGAAGCCAATTCTTCTTCGAATTTTTCATGAGTTACAGGCTGCGCGTAAAAACCAATGTGATTGGCAAATCCGCCAAAATAGACCAGTGGTTTTTTATTGAGTTTATAAGCCGGCATATGGTACGAAATGCTTTCTGTTGCCTCAGGTGCGCACTCCAGTATAATTTTGCGTAAAACGCGCATTTTTTCCTGAACGCTTTCGGGGAATTCGGCGATGTAATCGTCTACGTTTGTTGCTTCAGTTTTGTTCATAACATGCGGGTTATAAGTACCTAAAGCTACTAAAAATTAAAGCTTAAATTCCAGGTCATCCTGGCCAGTATCAAAAATATGTGGGTAATGCTCTTTTATATTTTTGATCATAAAGGCCACCGGTACGTCTTCAAAATACCCGTAATCCTCCAGATATTCCATAAAACGGGAACCTTCAGCATTATATGCCTGAAGGTACGAATCTGTTTTACCGTCAAATTCGAGAGGGGCTACATTTAGTTTTTCGCAAAGCGAAGCATTAAAAGCCGGAGACATCTTGAGCCACTTCCCATCTAAATAGGCTTCGACCGACCCGTGTGGCGTGAGTTCGTTTGAACCAAATTTCTCCACCAGCCGCTCTACTGCGATATGGTTAACCACTTTGCCCAGTCGTAGTCTGGCAGGAATTCCCAGTGCCCGAAGGCCCGCGATCAGGATGATGGATTTTTCCACGCAGTTGCCGGTGGGTTTTTCAGCTAGCGCACTGGCGCGGTAATTTTCAGGATTAAGGCTGATGTGATATGGGTTGTATAAATACGCATCACGTACTTTGGTATACAGACCGACGGTTTTATCAGTTTCGCTCAAAGCATCGTTTTGAAATTCATCAATGAGCTGTTGCATGTTTTCGGATGTATAATCGAAGTAGAAAGTAGGGTGCAGGTAATCCATTATAATTCAATTTTATATTCAGAATTAATGAAATTAATTCTTTTAAGAATGGGAGTTAGATTTCTTATGAGGCTATTCTTTACTTTTCTTTGCCTGTCCAAAGAAAAGTAACAAAAGAAAGGACACTTTTTCTTAGGTATTTTTGCCTTTTCAGGCAAAACCGCAACAAGTCTCCTAAATTTTCTCCAAGGCTTCGAAAATTTTTAACGGGAACTTGTTGCTATACTGAAGAAAAAGAGAACTAAAGAATAGTATTTCCAGTTCATTAGATTATTAGGTTGAAGTGAGAAGAGCAGGGGATGAGAACTACTTATTTAACCCATACACCGCATCAGCAAACTGTTTTCCAAAATCAATATAACCGGCGCTGTCGTAATGCCAGGGATCTGAATACTTGTAATAGCGGGTGCTGCGTATGATGACAGCATTGCTGTCTTCGCGGGCAAACTTTTCTTGGGCATATTGCACGAGTTCGCCATAATCCCACACCTTCCCGTCGGGGGCATTCCACGAGTCGGAAATCTTACCCACTACCACCGGCAGATCATCGGTCCGTAGGCTGGCGCGGATGAGGTTCATCAATTGTGACAGGTTATGATAGTATTCCTCTGCAATGGCTTCGGTCTTGTCGCCATCGCTTTCGCCCTGCATCCATAAAATACCCATTGGGACAAGGTAGTCTTCACGGCCGTCACCATCCAGGTCTTTGGTGTTGAGCGCGTTGTTAAGCGTTGCCAAAAAGTGATCGTACTGGTTGATGCCGGTCTTGCCGTTGTAATGTGGGTCCCAGGCGCCAAATTGTGCTGCGGCCAGACTGTCTATAGAAGAGCCACCTTTAGCATATTTGATCAGGGCAATCTTCTGACCGGGATAGTATTCCTGCAGTTTTTTGGCAAACGAAAGTTCAATACCGAAGCGGTTAGAATGGGTGTTGGTTTTTCCGTCTGACTTAAAACCGGTACCGTGCCCGGGTTGTAGCGGTTCCCAAACGCCCTGACCGCCTACAGGCTGCTCATCATCAGTAGGATTGCCCTCAAAAATAAATACATTTTCAAAAGTCGTGTCGAGCGAATCGGGGAGGTCTTTGGTGTAGCCATAGCCTTCCATATTAGATTGCCCACCCAGAAAATAGAGGTGGATGGTGTCTTTTGCGGTTTGCTGAGCCTGACCTGCATAAGGCGTGGCAGCCAGTATCAGAATTCCCAAAAATCTTGAAATCATTACTTTGCGTTTATGCGATTACGTGAAATGGTTTTAACGTGAAAGTTACGGATAATAGGTTTAGTTAAGCAATTGCAGCTGGTTTTTAGAACTCGTGAATCTCCTATCGTCGATTTGCTTCTCCAAAGAAAACGAACCAAGAGAAAAGATTGTGGGTAACAGTGTTTCTAGATCATTTGATGAGAATTTATCACGCTACTCAAAAAAGTAAATGAGGACGGCAGTAGCGGGCTCCAAGTATTTATCGTGAAATTTAAATGAGAGAGGGCAGAAAGTTATTAGACTGTTTAATCTTCACGTATCTGACTTTTTAAACAACTTTGTAAAACCTTTAGGGAGTTCGTCCTGTATGGTCAATTCTGCTTCCGTAAACGGATGTTTAAAAGATAAAGAATAGGCGTGCAGGTACATTCCTTTTCCTTTAAGCAGCAATTCTGGCGGACAGTAATCCCTATCGCCCAAAATGGGATGCTTGATGCTGGCCAGGTGTTTTCGCAATTGATGTCTGCGCCCGGTTAGCGGTTTAAGCTCAAGGAGATTGAGTTGGCCAAAACGTGCGGATGCTAACGTATCACAAACCCGATAGGTTGTGATTGCCGGTTTCTCGTCTACAGGAGTGTTGATTGTTCCGCTGGGAGACATTTGGCCTATAGTTACTGCGTAATATATTTTGGTTACTTGTTTGGTTTCAAAAAGTTTGTTGAGCAAGCGAATGCTATTCCGGGTTTTTCCCACGAGTAGCGCACCGGTCGTTGCAAAATCTAAGCGGTGTACCGGTTGCGGGATGCACGCGTCTTCCAGGGGGCTGGGTTCTAAATTTTGCGGTAAGGCCTTAGCAATGGTTTTAAAGCTGTTGCCGCTTACCAGAATTCCGGCGGGTTTATGAACTACCGCCAAATACGCATCTTCGTAAAGGGTTTTTAATGGAAAAACCAGCCTGGTGTTTTTTCTATTTTCCTTCGGAAGTCTGAGTTCTATACATTCGCCGCCCGATATCCATGTTGCTGTGGTCGCGGGAGTTTCATTAACCCTGATCTGTTTGTTTTTGAGTGCTTTTTTTAAAGCCGATTTGGTGGCTACCACATTAAAAATACCTACCCCATATTCTTGGAGGCGTATTCGCTTTTCCTGAGGAGGTACGATATGGGTTTCGGTATGAATACTCGTTTCGATTTTTGCTACTGATTTATTTTCAATGAAACGGGTTTTTAAACACTTTCTTCATCGTCGTATAATCTTCCTTTTTTCCGCCGACCACTTTGAGGTATAATGTATCCTTGGTTGCATTTAAGTTATATTCATAACTCATTGTATCTTTGAGTATCGTGTCTCCAAAGCGTACATTCTTTAAGTATATTTTTTCATCATCTAGGTTCCATTCAGAGTTGGTATGGAATTCACCAGTATAACCATCTAAAATCAAAGAATCCTGGTAAAAAGTCAGGACATTTTTGGGATGATGAGTCTCAAAAGATTCCCAAATTCCGATTAGCTTCTCTTTTTTTAAATCTTTTGTACAGGCTAAGACTGATGTCAACAAAGGTAGAAAAAGTAAGATTTGTAGTAGCCTCATAAGATTATAGCTTTAGCCGGTGTTGGTGCCCGTATTTTGATTTCTAAGCTCCTTTTTCATTTCTTAGTGTTCGTTCCTAATTCAGACTTTTTGGGTAATGTTCCCGGAAGATAACGAGTTGGGTTATATCTCTTATAAATAATACGAATTTAACGAAACATATACGGTCGGTCTTTTACAGCATTCTTCAAAAAGCATAAACGGATAATGGGAGCAGTTCTTTCTACAGATTTTCCTTAACAGGTGTTGCAAGCAGAATGTGAGCTAGCATCTAAAAGCTCCGGTTTTCGATTAATCGCAATAGCGTATTAATTTCTGCCAGTAGAGGTTTGTAATGGGTATCCTGGGTAATTTCTGTGGTTAAAATAAACAGGAGAAGACTGTTTTTAAATTCTGCTGTACGTATCAGTTGCGCGTTGAGGGCAAGGGGAGTTGTGGGGGGCAGTCTGAGTTGCTGAGAGATTCCTGTTTGATCTGCAATAGATTTGATATCGCCTTTCTGGCGAATTATATCCAGAATTTTCTGACGGTCAGACTGCAGGGTTCGCTCCTGTCTGCGTACACTTTGGAGCCTGGATTCCCAGCCTGTTAAATGTTTTCGCAGGGAATCATTGGAGATGTCTTTTAAGGCTCCCGAGTTGAGTAGTTCATTTAAGAGGGAATTGTTTGGGTTGTATTCCATTTCATTGGAAAGCGATTGATATACCAATTTGGCGATTTCTGCTTCATCCGGAATGCTGTCCTGTGCTATCAGGTAAAGACTTCTGGCCTTTTCATAATTGGCTGTGTTGATTTCCAGAAGGGCTTGCAGTTTAGCTTTACTCTGCTTAAATTCATTTTTAAGTCCTAATAAATAGAATTCTTCCTTTTGCGATTGTATGCGACCTTCATTCCAGTTATTGATGGCGAGTGCGATTAAAATACCAATAACGATTAACAGAATTTCACCCAGCGCATAGACCAGGTATTTCGTGATTTTGTTTTCTGACAGTAGTTTTTTTCTGGTTTTTTTAAAAAGACGTAGCATATCCTTATGATTTAATAGTATATAAGGCCATTTCCCTGCTTTGGCCTCTTAGGGTGACTTTACCCAAAGATACCGGCTCATAGGCTGGCGGGAGGTTTTGTATCAGGGTTTCTGAAACTATCAGGTTTACATCGTAGGTGTTGCAAAGTGCTTGTATGCGGGCCGTAGCGTTGATGACATCCCCGGTGTAGAGAATCTCTTTTTTGATGACTCCTATTTCCCCTGCGGTTACCCTTCCGGCATGAAAGCCTGCTTTAAAGTGGGGCCTGGTTTTAAAATGTTCTTCATACCAGGAAGCTTTGGTACCGAGTTTAGCCTGCATTTCATAAAAGCAATGTATCCACCGGGAACTGTTGACGGTATTCAATTTCCAGGATACCACCAACTCGTCTCCTACATATTGATATACTTCTCCTTCGTTATTAATAACGGCTTCCGATAAGTCTTTATAGTATTGCTTTAGAAACCGGAAATAGGCTAAATGTCCTAATTGTTCAGCTATGGTAGTAGAGGATTTCATGTCCAGAAACATAAAAATTCGTCTTTCTTCAACCGGCCTATGGTATTTACCTGTGAAAAATTTATAGATTACCGCACGCCCTACGTGATCGCTTATTTCGTCATAAAATAAACAGAGAAATAGGGTGACCACCATCTGAAACATGGTGCTTATGTAGGTGCTGCTCTGTAAAAAACTGAAAAACCGATCCCAGACTTGCGGGTGCCATGCGCTCGTGTGCATTTCAATACCGGCTGCGATGGGAAACGCAATGGTGATAATTACCTGCAGGAATATCCCATAGAGAAGCATTTTATACAAAAGTCTTTTTAAAAAGCTGTAGTTGTAGAATAAACGCCGAAAAAGAAGCAGCTCTAACAGGCCTACCAAAAAGCCTACTATCAATACCGCCAAAGATGCAAAAATAAAGACCCGGTAATCTACCTGTATAGCGGTATTTGAGGTTTGCTCCACGTTATTAAGGGCGGACGTTTCTATAAAAAGAAAGACCCAACCCGTTAGTAACCAGATGATACCAAATGGTAAAATTCGCGTGATAGTTCTCTTGATCCTGGGAGAGAGCATGGCTTATTAGGTTGGTAGAGGAAAGATACTATATTTTCAAAAAATGGTTTTTAGCACGAAAATATTAAAATCGAGATACCCTCTTTTGAGCCATGATTATTGATTCTTGTGTTTGAAGAAAAGGATGTGAATACGAATAGGAGGAATTGTATTCTCTTGAGCTCGCTGTTATTTATTGTGGAGCTCGTAATCTTAAGACTTCTCGATAAATCGACGTCAGGAGATTCACGAGCTCAATAACCAACTATCAACAGCGAGCTACAGCTGAAGCGCCGCTATTGCTTTGCTTCAGCCACTCGAAGTGACACATACACCCCCTTTTTTGCCAAACCTTCGGCAGAAATAGCTTAGAGATGTTTTACACCAATTACTCCAGGTTTAGTGTATAGACGTAGGTCGCTGAATCTTCACCGCCTTTGGTGAGTATGAGCTGCTTGTTTTTATAGGTATAGGTGTACTCCCCACTCAGGATAAGACCCCAGTCAAAATTGGCGGTCCAGAAATTTTCGTCTTTAAAGGTAAAAATATTGTCCGCTATGCTGTAACTGCCACTGCCTCCTGCAGGGTAGTAATCCTCATTTCCGGTAGCGGAGTAGGTGTTGCCGGTATTAAAAGTTACGGTTACCGGTCCGTCGTGGATAGTGCCATCGGGGTAGGTGACTTCAAAGGTGCCGCTGTATTCCCCGGCTGGTACGCTGTCGTCCAGATCCTGATCTGAACAGGAGTTTAAATTGGAGGTTAGCAGAATCAGAAAGCAGCATTTTAAAATCGCGTTCATAAGCCAGTTTTAATAGCAGATGCTCCCGAAGAATTTAGGTTGCGTCTTGAGTTAACAAATAAACCTCAAGGGATATGAATTCATTAAATCCCGTATGCTTCTTTAGCAGTCCTGATAATCGCTCCCATTTTACTATGGTCAAAAATGGCGCTAAAGTAATCGGTTCCTATTTTAGAATAGCCATAACGGGTTTCTGTAGTAAAAATGATGAGTTTGCCATCAATGCGGGCGTAATAATGCACTGGTGTTACAAAACGTATTCTGCCAACACGCGTTACCTGGCTCCAGTTCACATCTTTTTGTTCGCCATTTTCTTCATAAACTATACGGCTGTGGTTGACTTTAACGCTTTTCAGGTTATTAAAAAATAGAATATTGAGAACAATCAGCGTGAGGCCGATACTACACCCTATACTTAGTTTGGTCCAGTCTGTGACCTGCTCGGGATTATAAAACATAAGGATGGAGAAACACATTGCCAACGTGCCAAACGTGATTAAACCATATTTGAGAGCCAGGGTTTGTGTTTTATTGCTTTCAATCATGAGTGACGGGTTTGCTTTCTCCGGTGTTTAAGTCGTACACGGCATACCTTAGATTTTTAATACTGTCCTGGTTAGCAAGCGTGAGCAGCAATTGATCGCTCTTATGCAGCCAGGCAAAATTTTTGAAATCTCCCGTGGTAATTTGTTTTAAATTTTGCCCGTCAGGATCTGAAAGATATGCGTCAAGCTGGTCTTTACCATTAATCTCTCCGTCTCCATTGGTGTCTGAAGTTGCTATTACGTAGGCTATGTGATTTACTTTCTCGATGCCAGAGAGTTCTTCGTCTTCATTGGCAATAGACATATAAACAATTAGTCCGTTCTGAGGTAGCAAGGATTTTAATTGATTTTGTTGCTCATCTAAAAAGATCAAGTTAACGGTTTTACCCCGTACTCCATTAGATCGGATTTTAAAATCAATCGGGATTTCCTCTTCATAGAATTGGTCTTCCTGTGTTTCCATTTCGACAGTCAGGTAGTAAAAAGGAGTAGTGGGGATGTTAAATGGGCCGCTGTTTCTAAACCTAGCTTCCTGAAGCTTATTTTGCGCTTCTTCCTGTTGCTTAATCTTCCAACCTATTGCGTCGTCTTCCATTTTATTTTCTTTGCGTTCCAAATAGATTATGCCGAATACATAAATTAGAAAAGCAGGAAGCAGAATACCATTAATTATTAAAAGAAAACGTAAAAATTTTGAATTCATAAATGTGTCTTAGGAAGATTTTTAGTCTGTAAATCTACATAAACTTCTTGCTTGCCGTGGTAGGAAGCGCCAAACTGTATGTTGATGTCATACGCTATGCGATACAATGCTAACACCGCATCGATACGGTCTTTTTTAAGTTTTGCTGCTTTACGGTTTTCCAGGTGCTTGTTTAGGGTGCCAATAGCCAGGCCTAAAGGTGCCAGCCCCACGGCCATTATAATTAAAGGTACGGTTGAGATCACTCCCTTATCGTAAATGTACTTGCCAAAGAGAAACGCACCGGCAATTACAGCGATACCAATGAGCAGGAATACGACAAAATACGTGTACGTAATTGCCCGGTCTTTTTGCAGTTTAGCATAGTTGATATTCACGTCTTTCAGTTGGTCTTCAAACTTTGTTCCCAAACTTATTTTGGTACAGGTACGGTTAAATGCCGGTTTACGCTCCGTCAAGCTGCAGACTGAGCCCTGGCTTAGACTCTTTTCCTGATGATCGCACAATTGACAATGGTGGGTGGGGTTCATGGATTTGTTTTTCTGCTTATCCTATTAAGTATTTATTTGTGTAGTAAAGATATGTTTTTCGATGCGCTCCTATTCGTACGTGCCACCAGTCACAGACTGGCGGTAGCGGGGGCGTGAGGGATTAATTGATTTTTTATTTCGATTAGCTCCGGGTTTGTATGTTGTCCTGTCATTTTTAGAAATAAAAATAAGGGAATAATAAAGAGTACTGTTTTCATTACTATAGTTCATGTTATGGGTTATAGCGGGTAATGAAAAAACTGTTGCGTGCTAATGCGTGTAAGATAGAAAAAGAAAACAAGGTTAGTAATGTCCATAAAACGTTCCGTGAGCTTTGATCGAGCACTTATTTCTAAACGGTTTATGCTCTGGCATTTTTTGTTTTACTGCTGTAAGTCTTTGCTGACTTGAAAATATGTTGAGAAAATAAAGAAAAAGGAATTTAATTAAAAGATTGTCTAAATTCCATAGGCGATTGATTGGTTTTAAGCTTAAATAATTTACTGAACGATTGTGAATGTTCAAAGCCCAATTCATAGGCGATTTCGCCTACCGTTAATTCTGTTGTAGCTAATCTTTCTTTGGCTTTTTCAATTAACAAATCGTGAATGTGCTGTTGGGTGCTTTGTCCGGTTAGGGTTTTAAGCAATCGGCTTAGATAACTTACAGATACATTCAATTCCTCAGAAATATACTGAACAGTTGGCAAGCCTTTTTGAGTTAGGGTAACATCCCTGAAGTAATCTAACATTAATTTTTCAAACCTCTCAAGAATTTGATGATTGACTTTTTTGTGTTTCAGGAATTGACGATGATAGAAACGGTCGGCATAATTGAATAGTGTTTCTAAATGGGCTATGATGATGTCCTGGCTAAAAGTGTCAATGTTTGCGTGATACTCCTGCTGAATGTTTTCAATAATTCCAACAATCGTTTTTTCTTCGTTCTCTGAAAGCATTAATGCTTCATTTGCCGCATACTCAAAATACTCGTACTGCTTTATTTTATTTGCCAAAGCACTATTCCAAAGAAAATCGGGATGAACAAGTAACACCCACCCCGATTGTTTTAAAGATTCATTCTTCTCTTTGGAAATACTAAAAATCTGATGGGGTGACATAAATGACATAATGCCCTCATCATAATAATAGTGGCCTTGCCCATAACTAACCTTGCCTGTATTCAAAACTCTTTTAAGAGCTATCACATAAAAATCCAACGCCAAATTCATGGGTTCATCAGCGTGCCAGTGTTGAACGTTTTCAATATCAATAACACTAATTAAAGGATGTTCAGGCTTGGGTAAACCCCTGTATTGATGAAATTCGGGTATGGTTTTAATGTGTTTGGTCATTTCAACTTTGTTTTCTCACTTCTACTATAAATTTTCCACGGACGTGTCCTTTTTCACTTTCCTCGTGTGCTTCGGCAACTTGTTCTAAAGCATACACGTTGCCCAGCGTCACTTTTGCTCTACCTTCATTAAACCACTGCGTAAATTGATTGAGCCATGCCAGGTGATTGGTTTGTGCGGCAAGAAATTCTCCTTGGACATGCTTTTCCTCCATTGCTTTTTCAACTGCATTGTTAAAAGGGAAGTCCACATTGGCACTAATAAAAATTCCGCCTTTTTTCAATACACGTATACTCTTTAAACGCTCCTTATTATCCCTAACTGATGAAGCTTCAAATACAACATCAATATCTTGCAATAATTGTTCAAAGTGCTGTGTCTTATAGTCAATCACTTCATCCGCACCAAGTTGTTTTACAAATTCGAGATTATTCGTAGAAGCGCTTCCAATAACATAAGCACCTTTTGCCTTAGCAAATTGCACCGCAAAATTTCCGACACTTCCTGATGCACCTTGAATAAAGATACGTTGTCCTGCTTTCAGTTTTCCAAGGTCAAAAATTGAATTAGCCGCTACAAGCCCCGTTAAAGGAACTGCGGCTGCCTCATTATAAGAGAGACTTTGGGGTTTCAAAGCAAACTGGCTTGCTTTTGCTGCCACATACTCTGCATAGCTACCGTTACCTGGAAAATTAGGAACGCCATATACTTCATCGCCTTTTTTAAAGTTTGTAACCTTGCTCCCGATTTCTTCTACAATACCTGAAGCGTCCCAACCTAAAATTAAGGGCAGCTTTAAATAAGGTCGCAATACAGCGTTACCGCCTTCACGAACTACCCGGTCCACAGGGTTTATACCGCCTGCATAAACCTTTACTAAAATTTCGTCTGCTGCCGGAACAGGATTTTCTACCTCTTCAACTTTCAATACGTCTGTTCCGCCAAATTCGTTAATTACAACTGCTTTCATGTTTGTGTATTTTGTTGGTACAAAGTTGAGCAGAAGTAAGAAATCTGATGTAGCCGAAATTGACTTTGTTGTAGGCTAAAATGAAGTGTGTTTGTAAACAGTCAACCTGGTTTTGATGAGATGGGGCGTGCTTTGGTATAGACGTTTGGCTATGGTGTTTGTCCCGTGGGGCACGCACTATACCTGTTGTTGTGGTGTCGTTTTTTATTTTAACTTCTTTCCTTTTTTATCAATTATGAACCAGTCATCACTTTCGAATCTTTTATGTTCGTCTAAATCCAAATATTCTTTTGCATTATAGGTGACTTCAGCTTTTCCATTTTCAAACCATTTTGCATAATCATATTCACAAGGAATAACTATTTGTCCAAATTTATTGGCATATCCCATTTTTCCATTTCGAAGAACTCTCATTAAGTCTTCATTGAAAGGTTCTGGTCCATTGTCAAACATTACAATGTCAAACAAAACATTTTGATTTCTGTCGATTGCTATTCGTCGCCCAAGTGCTGTCATTGGGGTGTTCAATAACATTTGCATAGAATTCTAACGTGTTAGTTCCGTAGTAAGCATATTTTCCAAATGGAATTATCGTGTCATTATTTTCAGTTACAAATGCAACCTTCACTCCGTATTGTAGATATTCTTCGTTTGTTACTGCTTTCAGCTTTTCAGTTGAAATGGTGTCAGATATTTGCCTGTCAAAATATGGATAGTCAGTTGTTTCTTTATCGATATATTTTCTACAAGAAAAGATAGATATCACTCCAAAAATCAATATTGTTATTTGTCTAATTTTCATTTCGTTCAAATGCAACACAACGTAAATATAACGCGACTAATCTTATTATATCTTTTTTAATTCGGTTTTAGAGCTACTAAGTAAGTGTATTGTTCGGGGTTTGTTCGGGAAAACCTATGTTTTTCCGAACGATTCCCGAAGCATCCTCGAACAAAGCCCGAACAAAGTAGCTGTTTTTTAGCTTGTAGTATGCGAGCGTATGCGAAACCGTGCAATAGTATGCAATGGTATGCAATGGCCTGCAATGGAATGCAGCTTTTTGGAAAAATCCCCGGTTTTTATTACGACTACGGAATTGGGAGCTATTTGAGTCTTGACCAAGGTGTTTTATGATTTAGTTCTTATGGTTTATTGGATTTTGGAGCTCGTTAACCTCCTAACGTCGGTTTGCCTGTCCAAAGGAAAGTTATTAAAGAAAAGAAGGCTAAAGAATACTATTCTTAGTTCTAATATAAAATACGGCCTACAAGAGGGTATTGTAAAATTTGAAGTGAGCGTAACGTTGCAGGCGGTTCTGTTTGAGGCCGCCAGAGCGGCCGAGTTAAGCGCATGCAGTGCAGCGAACGATAAATTTAAATACCGTCTTGTGAGCCTTGATCTTTTGTTTCTTTTGTATCAAGACAAAAG